>MDTG01145907.1_pt1 | contig 42618 bp, 39 predicted proteins | sample 811421 | NCBI WGS metagenome assembly MDTG01 (sample SAMN05326645, study PRJNA326480) | marine metagenome | isolation source: seawater | place: Pacific Ocean: South East | collected 2011 | reverse complement strand
GGTTGAATGACAGGCCACCAGAACAGCAGTGAGACGAAGATGAAGCAGAAGTGTTCAAACTGATGCCAGGAGGCATTCCGCAGACCCAGTTCATAGAACGGCGGCCAGTGCCAAGTCCATGTCACGGCGATGAACAGGATGAGGCATGTGGCCGGATGGGTCAGAAAATGAAAGAACGCCCGCAGGGGCTTCCATGCCAGGAATGGTCCGATCCAGTATTTCCTGATCTGGTTGGGCAGCCCTCGAAGCATGGGAATCCCTGGTGCAGAGAGCCATATGAGCGGAGGGGCCACCATCATGATCAGCAGATGCTGCGTCATGTGGGCCTGGAGCAGTAGATTGCCCATGGCATCCAGCGGAGAGGCGATGGAGAACCAGATCGTGGCGAGACCTGCCAGAAAGCAGCCGGCTCTCCAGAGCGGGAATCGTCTTGGCATCTGCCTGTTGAGACCCACCCATCCCCTGAGATAGACCCACATCGACAACACCGAGAGCAGCAGGATCCACGGCTCCAGGGTCCACGATTTGAGTAGTGCTTCTGCGACGGGATTCACGCAACAATCCTAGCGGTTCTGGCTCTGGAATAGAGGCCACTTCCGAATTCGTGAATGATCCGGTCTAGAAAATGGGTGGAACAGGGTCCTGTGTTTCTCTGGGGGTCATCGAGAAGCCCGCGGCCGGTTCCCATTCTGGATGCATGGTCTCGAGGAACGACACGACGGCGGTCACCGTCTCGGGAGAGAGGTGCTTTCCATAGGCGGGCATGTTGCCGCCGCCCTGAATCACCTGACGAATCAGCTGATCATTGTTCATTCGAGTGGCGACATCATCCAGTTCCGGTCCTCGATGACCACCACGTCCCTGCAGGGCGTGGCAATTACGACACTGCTTGTTCTGGATCACCATGGCGCCCTGAAGCTGCAGTGGGGTTCTGTTCTGGACGTACGAAACGGGGGTGGGGATTCCACTCCAGGCATTCATCACCGGTGACCAGGGGGCTATGTAGGCCAGGTAGGTGAGGGAGCCAAGCGTCAGCATCAGGAAGATGATGACCAGCACCGAGAAGGGTCTTCGCTTCCAATGCTTCTCACCTCGACCGGAGATGAAGGGCAGCAGTATCAGCACCGCTGCGGCCAGCACCGGGAATCCGATGATGAGGAAGGTCTCCATGTATGGAGGCAGCAGTGCCAGCACGGCGAAGATCGACATGAACCAGAAATCGGGCTCCGGCGCGGTGTCGATCAGCGTCGGATCGGGCATCCCAGTTGGGCCTGAAGGGCCGAACAGGGCTGCGAAGAGAATGACGAGGAAGAGCGTGATCGAGACGGCGATCATGTCCCGAGCGGCCGCGTTGGGGAAGAACGGCATGCCTCGCTTCTTGACTTCCCGTTCGTATGTCTCGAAGTAGGTCTTCTTGTTGACGTGATAGCCCGGTGTCGGCGTCTCGTTGATTCCGCACTTGATCACCAGCAGCAGATGCAGGCCGATGAGTCCGAAGAGTGCCCCGGGCAGTACGAACACATGGAGGGCGAAGAAGCGGGAAAGCGCCTCTGATCCGATGACGGCACCACCGAGAACGAAGTGGACCAGCTCGGGTCCGATCCAGGGTACGCGGCCAGCCATGGCCATGCCGACGCTGAGTCCCCAGTAGGCATCCTGATCCCATCGAAGCACCTGCCCGGTGAAGGCCATGCCCAGCGTGCACAGGAAGAGGCCCAGTCCGACGATCCAGGTCAGTTCACGCGGGAACTTGAAGGCCCCGTACAGGAATACCTGAAGCATGTGGATGGTCATGAAGGTGAGCATCAGATGGGAGCCCCAGACGTGCATGGCACGCAGGAACCAGCCCATGTAGAGCTCGTAGTTCATGTACATCAACGATTCCCAGGCCTGGCTGCCGGATGGCACATAGGCCAGCGACAGGCAGATTCCAGTCGTGATCTGGAGGATGAAGAGCGTGAGCGTCATGCTTCCGAACACATACCACCACTTCGCGCTGGTCGGCACGGAATGTGTGGCACTTGGGGTGATCAGCTCGGCCAGATGCAGCCTGCTTTCAAACCAGTTCAAGAAGTTTTTCATGGGTGCCAGATTCATCGTGAGTTGCAGGGCCTCGGATCAGACGGACTGTTGTAGGGTTGGGAGACGGCCAGCCTTGACTTCAAGTTTGCTGCCGACAATTCGATATTCGTACTTGTAGAGCCCGCGGGGAGGGGGTCCGGCAGCGTGAGTTCCGTCTGCGTAGTAGACCCCTCCATGGCAAGGGCACATGAAGAGTTGTGATTCCGGGAACCAGCGAACGGGACATCCAAGATGCGCGCAATTGATGGCGAACACGGTGAAGCTTCCATCGTCAAGCCGTCGAACCCAGCATGGGGTGTCGGCGGTGTATCCATCCCATGGTGTCCGGAATGGATTCACGTAGGTGGCCAGTCGCGTCTGCCCCTTCGGGAAGGCATCCGTCTCACCAATGGACGTCCACTTCTGCCATCCGGTTCCCTTCCATGAGCTGAAGAGGTAGCCCAGGATGGGCAAGGCGATCAGTACGCCCACGGCGGCGTTCATGGCAGCACCAAGCCAGAACAGGAACGTACGACGAGGCGGTTCCGGTTCGGGGCCTTCTCCCAGCATTGCCAGGTCAGGAGCTTCCTTGTATTCGAAGTTTTCAGCCATTTCTGCGTCGTCTCGTTCTGATCACGGAGTCATGTTGGAGGAGTCGTCACTCGATGACGGCTCCAGGGTGTTCGTGTCTGGGTAGGGTTGCCCTGGATAGGCCATTCGATGCGATGCAAGCCAGGCGACGATGTCGCTGATCTGCTTGTCGTTCAATGCCGGCAACGTTTCTCTCTTACTGTTCATGTGACCACCGGAATAGCCTGCGTAGTTTGGCATGCCCAGATCGATTCTTCCACAGATGATTGCAGATCGAAGGGCCTGATCACTGGAGAGTGCGAGAAATGTCGGATTGACCACGGATCCTGCCTTGCCACCGTTTCCATCTGCCCCGTGGCAATGGCCGCAGTAGGTGGCGAAGGTCTTCTGGCCGGGAGCGACCGCGCCTGGTTTGGCCGAGAGCTTGGGTAGTGACATCCCTTTCACGGCAGCTGGATTGGACCAGTGCTCCCACATGCCGTCGACGACGTCCTTCACCTGCTGGGATGTCATGGGACCTCCCTGATCGGCCGCGAACGCCGGCATCAACGTGTGGTTGACGCCTTTGGCGATGACATCGGTCACGTACTGCTTGTTGGCTATCGCCAGATAGAGCGGATCGTTCATGGGCCGCGCCGGGCCCCATCTGCCATCAGCACCATGGCAGCCCGAGCAGTGGGTGGTCCAGAGCGTGTGGAAATTGGAGATGGTGGACTGGATGACGGGCTTGTCCGCCTCGGTGGGTTTGCCGGGCATCCAGTCGCATGCACCGATGAAGACAGCGGTGATCATGGCAATCGAAATGGTGAATCGAGTTCTCACTCGTCTGATTCTCCCTGCTCGGGTATCCCTGGTGATTCAATGCCGACTCGTTCCAGATAGGACCAGTTCTGCATGGTGCCGATCTTCTCGGTGTTGATGATCCACCAGCCAGTCACGATTCCGTAGGTGATCTGTGCGCCGATGAACCAGAGCCAGTCGATATTGTCCTGAAGAAGGGGGTTGATCACGCTGATGGTGGCCCAGGTGAGTCCGGACCAGACAAGCGGTACGAAGACCGCGGCGAACAACAATGGGAATCTTGGAATCATCGGAAGCGTGACGCCGTAGATGAGCCCGACCAGCACCGACATCAGCGACTGGATGATCATGGCTACCACGAAGCTCGTCGTGCTGAACTGGCTGAGTTGTTCGACAGTCTGACTTTCAACGCCGATCAATATGGTTGCCGAGAGGAGATTGCAGGCGTACCAGAGACTGCCATGTTCGATCAGGCTGCCGATCGTGGCCACGATCGCCATGACGACTCCGCCGATGATTCCGCCCCAGACACCAGCCGAATAGGGGTGGATCATGGCTGGAATTCTCTGGCGATGTCTTTCCTGACCCATGAGCCGCTTGACCTTGCTGGTTCTGGGTGTGATCGGAAGTGGCCCTCTCTGGATTCGGGCAATCTCTTCCTGGTCATCGGGATGGACCTCGCGGAACCAGCCGATGGCACCGATGATCAGGAGCATGAAGCCGATGATGGTCACGACCCATTGAGTGACGAGGCCAGCAGCGACCAGCGTGAGTCCGAATGCGCAGGTGAACGGAGAACTCGTGGGAGCGGGTATCTCGATGCCCTCAGGCTGCGGGGGACGTGGATGGAATTCCTTGCTGCTCATGATGATTCAATGGTCCGGTCAGGCTGTTCCAAGAATGTAGACGATTAAGAAAACGGCGATCCAGATCCCATCGACGAAATGCCAGTACCAGGACAGCATGTCGACCTTGTGGGCATGGCGTTTATGCATGAAGCCACACATGGTGAGGATGAAGACGATGGTCAGTACGATCAGTCCGCCGCAGACGTGTCCGGCGTGGAAGCCGACGACGGTGTAGAAGGTCGAGCCGAAGAGATTGGTTCTGATGGTCAGACCATCATCCACCATCATTCCGTACCACTCCATTCCGGTCCCGACCAGGAATTCGATGCCGAAGAGAATGGTCAGAAGCCACCAGAAGGCGAATGTCTTGATCTTGCCCTTCCTCAGGGCCTTGACGGCCAGCACGATCCAGATCGAACTGGTGAGAAGGAAGATCGAGTTGAAGAGGACCTTCATCGGCGCAACGGAGATGTCCAGCGTGTCCTGTGCGAACGGTGGTTCGAGATCTCTTCCGATGTAGAACATGTACGTGGCCAGGAGTGTTCCGAAGAACGTGATCTCGGAACAGATCAGACAGATCATGCCAAGCTTGCCTCGATTGAGGTTCACGTTCTTGGCGACCGGCGCTTCCATGGCGTCGGTGGGAGTGGTCGAGTTGGCGGTGACTTGACTCATGGAGGCGCTACTCGTACTTCCAGTCTGGATCTTCCGGATGCTTCTCGTCCCAGAGGGGGCGACGGCTGTGGACGACGGGTATCTCCTTGAAGTTGTACTCAGGAGGTGGTGACGTGGTGGCCCATTCGAGCGTCCATGCATCCCATGGATCGTCTCCGGCCTTCTTGCCTCTGAAGAGACTGTTCAGGACGTTGTAGGTAAAGAACAGGATGGCCGCTATCTGGAAGAGCACGCCTATGGATGACAGCAGATTCCAGAGTTCCCATCCACGATCGGCCTGATAGGTGTAGATGCGTCGTGGCATTCCGAGCATGCCGCTGACATGCATCGGACCAAAGGTCAGATTGAAGCCGATGAACAGCAGCCAGAAATGCCACTTGCCGATCTTCTCGTCGAGCATCCGTCCGGAAACCTTGGGCAGCCAGTAGTAGATCGCGGCGAAGATCGAGAACACCAGTCCACCGAAGAGGACGTAGTGGAAGTGGCCAACGACGAAGTAGGAGTCACTGACCTGCCAGTCGAACGGGACGACGGCGAGCATGACGCCCGTCAATCCGCCCAGAAGGAACTGGGTCAGGAATCCCAGCGAGAAGAGCATAGGCGTGTGCAGCAGGATTCGGCCGCCGTAGAGGGTGGCGATCCAGTTGAACATCTTCATGCCCGTCGGCACGGCGATCAACATGGTCGATCCCATGAAGATGGCGTTGACCATGGGGCTCAGTCCCAGCGCGAACATGTGGTGCACCCATACGCCCAGTGAGATGAAGCCGATGGCGATCGTTGCGGCCACCATGAGCGGATAGCCGAAGATCACCTTCCGGCTGAAGACTGGAATGATCTCGGAGACGTAGGCGAACGCCGGAAGAATCAGGATGTAGACCTCGGGGTGTCCGAAGAACCAGAAGAGATTCTGCCATAGGACGGCGGAGCCACCATCCTGGGTGTCGAAGAACTGCGCTCCCAGCCAGCGGTCGAACAGCAGCATGACCTGGGCGGCCGTGAGCGGAGGCATCGCGATCATGATCAGGATCGCATCGATGAACATGAGCCAGACGAACAGCGGCATCTTCATCAGCGACATGCCGGGACAACGCCGACAGAGGATGGTCACGATCAGGTTGATGCCTGTGGCGATGGAGCCGAAGCCGCTGATGCCGATTCCGAGAATCCAGTAGTCGGTGCTGTGTCCGCGACTGAAGGTCTTCTCGGTGAGTGGTGCGTAGGCAAACCAGCCGACATCCGGGGAGGAGCCCATTCCGTAGAGTCCCTGGGCCCCGAAATAGCTGTAGTAGAGAAGAAGTCCACCGAACAGGAATAGCCAGAATCCAAAGGCGTTGAGTCTCGGGAAGGCGAGATCCCTGGCGCCGATCATGAGTGGCACGAAGTAGTTGGCGACTCCCAGCAGGATGGGCATTCCGACCAGGAAGACCATGGTGGTTCCGTGCATGGTGAAGAGGCGATTGAATTCCTCGGGGCCGACCACGTTCAGGCCCGGCCAGGAAAGCTGCCATCGCATCATGCTCGCTTCGAACCCGCCGATCAGGAAGAAGATGAGTCCAGCGGTGACGTACATGACGCCCAGCTTCTTGTGGTCGGAGGTGGCGATCCACTCATGCAGCCGTGTCGCGAAGGTGGCACCTGGGGCATGGCTCTGGAGTCCCTGGTTTTTTTGATCCATGGTGCTCACTTGAGAGTCTCCAGATACGCGCAGACGAGCTCGATCTCTTCGTTGGTCAGTTTCATGGCAGGCATGTCGCAGCCGGGCTTGATCGTCTGGGGATCATGGATCCACTGTCTCAGATACTTGGGTTCGTTGGGGGCGGCGCCGGCGCCGATGACCGTTCTGCTCATGAAGTGGGTCAGATCGGGGGCGAATGTCCCGTTGGCGACCGTACCTCTGATCGTATGGCAGTTGATGCAGGCGGTTCTTTCAAACACATGGCGTCCCTTGGCCACCTTGGAATCCTCGACTGCGGGCTTCTGCTGTTCGGCGACCCATTTCTTGAATTCGGACTCGGGTTCCACGATGACCGTGATGAGCATGTTGGCATGGGCACCGCCGCAGTATTCGGCGCATTGTCCAACGTACTTGCCAGCCATGTTGGGTTGGAGCCAGAGATGATTCTTGTCTCGGTTGGGAACGACATCGGTCTTGCCTGCGAGCTGTGGTACCCAGAATGAGTGGATCACGTCAGCAGATTGCAGCGAGAGGAAGGTGGGGATCTCGGCTCCATCATCGCCGATGGGTATGTGCAGTTCATTGGCGGTCACGAAGCCATATTCGGGATAATCGAATTCCCACCACCAGCGATGGCCCACCACGGTGACTTCGAGCGAGCCCTCTGGTGGGGTTTCCTTCTCGATTTCGAATATTCCACGAGCCGAGACCATGAACAGCACGAAGACGATGAGAATCGGAAGTACTGTCCAGGCAAGTTCGATGGGGTTGCTGCCGTAGATCTGCGGAGGTTCGTCCTCATCCCTGTTTTCATCACCCTGCTTGTGGCTGTAGCGAATGATGCTGAAGACGATCATGGCCATGACAATCACACCGAGTGCACCGACAATGCCGATGACAAGCCAGGTGATATCTAGAATCTGCTGGGCAGGCCTGCTTCGAGGGGCAAACATCGTCGGGGACGATGCCGCGCCGTCGCATAGTGGACCCTGCTTGAGTGAACTGCTTTCCGACTCATCGCCAGTCACCGCGATGGCGACACCCGAGAATCCTGTGGAAAACACGATGACGAGACAGGCGATACACCGAAAACTGGATTGCAAAAGTGAAGACGGTGCCGCTTGGGGCTTCGTCGATCTCTCATGCCTCATCCTGAAATCTCCAGTTCTGCCCATCGCGATGGGGGCTGTTGAGGGCACTACAAGGCCCGCATGTGGACAAGCTAACAGTTATCTCAATGGTCACGCAAACGGCCATGAGTGGGGTTTTTTCCACTTGAGAATGAGTTTCAATTACAAATCAAATTTATCGAGGTTCCGTTCATGAGCTTCGTAGAGCTGAAGAAATCAATCGAAGCCTGCATGCTGCAGGACCGACGTCGATTTCATCGACGACTGCGGAGGCTCAAAGGTAGGCGGGACAAGGCGGTCCAGGAGCGGGGCCTTCAGAAGCTTGAGGAGCATATCCGCCAATCTATCTCCAGGGTGAACAAGAGGAGGCAAGCTCTTGTCAGGCAAGAGTTTAAGTCTGATCTGCCGATTCTTGATTCAAGGTCCCAGCTGGCGGAGGCGATCCGTGCCAATCAAGTGGTCATCGTCTGTGGCGAGACGGGCTCTGGCAAGACGACCCAGCTGCCCAGAATCTGTTTGGACATCGGCCGAGGCTTGTTCGGCATGATCGGACACACCCAACCGAGAAGGCTGGCTGCCAGATCCGTCGCCCATCGGCTCAGTGAGGAATGTGGACCCAGTACACCAGTTGGATTCCAGGTTCGGTTCAATCGAACGCTCCCCGAGGAAACCATGGTCAAGATCATGACTGATGGAATCCTGCTTGCCGAGCTGGGGGAGGATCCACGTCTTGAGAAGTACGACACCATCATCATCGATGAAGCTCATGAAAGAAGTCTCAACATCGATTTGTTGATGGGTTGTCTCAAGGGCATTCTCGACAAGCGGCCCGAGCTTCGTGTGATCGTCACCTCGGCGACCATCGACTCCGAACGTTTTTCGGAATTCTTCGACGGCGCGCCTGTCTTCGAGGTTTCAGGCAGGCAGTATCCCGTGGAGATCGTCCATGCCGCTACCGGGGATTCCCCGGAGGATCCAGAGAAGACGGTCTCGCGAGTCAGTGAATGCATGCACGAAGTTCTGAAAGCGCATCCCGATGAAGGGGATGTGCTCGTCTTCCTGCCGGGTGAACGGGAGATTCGCGAACTCTCCCAGAAACTGGGAGGTTCATTCGGCAGCACCTTCGAGATAGTACCTCTGTATGCGCGTCTTTCCCTGTCGGCGCAGCAGAAGGCGCTTCGTTCCGGAAGCCGAAGACGGATCGTCCTGTCGACCAATGTCGCGGAGACATCCCTGACCGTTCCGGGCATTCGAGTCGTCATCGATTCAGGTCTTGTTCGCATCAATCGTTTCAGCGCGAGACGCGGTATCAACAGGCTCCCCATCGAGGGGGTGTCGCTCGCTTCGGCGAATCAAAGAGCCGGACGTGCCGGGCGAGTGGCGCCGGGCACCTGTTACCGTCTCTTCTCCGAAGGCGCCTTGCAGAGACGGGATGCATTCACTGCGCCAGAGGTCATGAGAACCAATCTGGCGTCATTGATCCTTCGACTCGCGGAACTCGGATTCACCGACATCGATGCCTTTCCACTGCTCGATCGTCCCAAGCCGGCGGCCGTTCGAGCGGGTCTGGAGACGCTTCAAGATCTGGGGGCCTTGGATGCATCGGGGGAGTTGACCAGTCTGGGTCGATCGATGGCGAAGCTGCTGGTCGATCCCCGTATCGCCCGCATACTTCTCTCCGGGCAGACATTCGGTTGTCTTGACGACATCCTCGTGATCGCCAGTGCGATGTCGATCTCCGATCCGAGACTTCGCCCTCCCGAAAAGGAGGAACAGGCGGCCCAGCGTCATGCCGTCTTCAAGGTCGCCGGTTCTGACTTCCTGTCTTTGCGGGCGTTGTGGAAAAGCTGGCGAAAGATCGACAGGCGAGGGCAGGGCCGACGTCGTTGGTGTCAGGAGAACTATCTCTCCTGGGTGAGGATGCTTGAATGGCGTGAAATCCACGATCAACTTCGACGAATGCTTCGCGAGGCGGGTCTGACCGGGGGCGCCGGCAAGGGCGATGACGAGGCGATTCACCGAGCACTCCTGAGTGGTCTGGTAGCCAACGTGGGCAACCATTCCCGTTCCGAAGAGGATGGTGAGGCAGCATCGAGAAAGAACAAGGGGGTCTACGACGGACCTGGTCGACGGCGATTCCGGATTCATCCAAGTTCGGATCTATCCAGTCAGCGACCGGACTGGATCGTGGCTGGGGAGATCGTCGAGACAACGCAGCTCTGGGCCAGACGAGTGGCTCAGGTCGATCCGGACTGGATCGTCGAGGCCGCCTCCCATCTGCTCGAGCCGGTGTATGGCGATCCTTCATGGAACGCTCCCCGCGGTTCGGCGGTCACTTCCGAGAAGCGAATGTTCAGAGGTCTGATGGTGCCGGGATCCAGGATGGTCTCGTATGCCCTCGTGGATCAGTATGTGGCTCGACAGATGTTCATCGAGGACGGACTCGTTCGGAATGGATTCGAGAGAACCTTCTCATTTCTGGAACACAACAGGGAACTCCAGAACCAGATCGAGGCCAGTGAGGCACGCCTTCGTCGTCGGGATCTGCTTGTGAGCGAACTGGAGAGATGCGCTTTCTACGAATCCCGTATTCCCACGAGTGTCGTCGACCTCAATTCGTTCGCCGCCTGGTTCGACACGGCGCACGTCGATGAAATAGAAGCCTTGAGGATGAAGGAGGCCGATCTTCTCAGGCGTGAGGTGAGAGCCGACGAGGACGCCTTCCCGTCAAGCCTCGAAATACAGGGATGCTCGTGCCCAATCAGCTATGGATTCGAGCCCGGTTCCTCCCACGATGGAATGTGCGTGCAGGTGCCTCTGGCCATTCTGCCCGGTCTCGATCCGGAACCGTTGCAATGGCTGGTTCCGGGTCTGCTCGATGAGAAGATCGAAATGATCATCCGTGGACTCGACAAGTCGATTCGTCGTACCTGTCAGCCTGTGAACGAGGCGGTCGCCTGGTGTCGTGACCAGATGAAGTCGTCGGATAAGCCGTTCAATGACGCATTGGCCGATTCGATCTCCATTCGAAGCGGTCAGCACGTCACGATGGGGATGGTGGCCGGGGTTGCACTATCCACCCATCTCGTGGCAATGATCGAGGTGCTCGATGGTGACCATGTGGTCTGCCGTGACAGGGACATGCAGGCCATTCAGGCGTCCCATGGTGGTCGTGCGGTCGAGGATTTCCACGAGTTGGCTCAATCTCATTCTCGTCACGAATCCGGATTGACCAGCTGGCCTGCTGGACAACTGCTTGATCAGGTGCCGCTCGATGTCGCGGGAATCGTGATTCCGACCTGGACAGCGCTCGTCGACGAAGGGCAATCGGTCGGTGTCGTTCTGGTGCGAACACCAGCGGAAGCAACGCATCAGACACGGCAGGGATTGTGTCGTCTCGGGCTGATCAATGGGGGAGGCAGTATCGAATTCCAGGTTGATCATCTACCAGGCCTGGATCAAATGGCCCTTCTGGGTGCGGGATGCATGTCCGGTGTCGAGCTCAGGGATGGTCTGTCCATGCTGTCGACTGAACGAATGCTCCTCGGGGACGAGGGCATTACCGGATTGCTTCAGGAGAAGTCATTCATGACGAGGTTGGAAAGGGCTTCCGCTGATATTTCCGAGGCGGTTCTGCGTACCGGTCAGTTGATCAGTGGAATTCTCGACATCAGGCAGGAAATCGCCGTCATGCTCGAATCCGGTCCACCTCCAGGCTGTGAATTGATCTGGAAATCCGAATCTGAACACATGGATCGCCTCTTCTGTTCCGGTGTGCTTCAATCGACACCGTCAGGGTGGCTTTCTCAATATCCAAGATGGCTGGAGGTGATCAGAGTGAGATTGCAGTCGGCTCGTCGAGATCCACATCGCCACTCGGAGGCATCACGATCCGTTGATCGCTGGGAGGGACCGCTCATTGAGATCTGGTCGCGTCGGGATTCGATGGCCTGTGGGGCGATACGCCAGATGAGCTGGTTCATCGAGGAATGGCGAGCGGGCGTCTTCGCGCAGAAGCTTGGCCGGGCGATTCCTGTCGATGAGGAATCCCTTCGGAGCCAGTGGGAGGAAGTCCGGCGAAGTTCCGGAGGCTGACGTGTCGGGAATCGCTGGTTTCAGCTGGATACGGTCTCTTGTGCAGCCGAACGGCCCACGCTGTAGTACATCCAGCCGCTGTCGGTCATGGTGTCATGATCCCAGATGTTGCGGCCATCGAATACCAAAGGTGCTTTCAGAGTCGATTTGATTCGATCGAAGTCGGGGGCCCTGAACTCGGGCCACTCCGTGCAGACGATCAACGCATCCGCTCCGGGCAATGCCATGTACATGTCATCGACGATCTTGATGTCCAGTTCGTATCTCGAGAAAGTCTCGCGAGCAATCGGATCGAAGGCCGTCACCGTCGCACCGGCATCCAGCAGGCCGGTGATGATGGTGTGGGCGGGTGCTTCCCGGACATCGTCTGTGTTGGGCTTGAAGGCAAGTCCCCAGACGGCGACATGCACACCCTTCAGATCATTGTTGAAATGTCGCATGATCCTGTTGATGAACCATGGTCGTTGTGCCTGGTTGACATCATGGACCGCCTGGTTGAGAAGGCAGGGGATGTTGGAGTCCTCGCCCATCTCGATCACGGCAAGTGTGTCCTTCGGGAAGCACGAGCCACCATAGCCGAGGCCCGGATAGAGGAACTCGCGGCCGATGCGCCGATCGGCGCACATGCCTTCACGTACCTGTCGGATGTCCGCACCGTAATGTTCGCACAGCCTCGCCATCTCATTGATGAAGGAGATCTTCGCTGCCAGCATGGCATTCGAGGAGTACTTGACCATCTCCGCGGATGGGATCTCCATGAACATGAGGGGCCTGTCCTGACGGACGAATGGTTCGTAGAGTCGTTCAAGCCGTTCCTTGCCGACGTCATCATGGATGCCGCAGACGATCCGATCCGGTTTCTGGAAGTCGGCGATGGCGTCGCCCTCCTTCAGGAACTCCGGATTGTCGGCGACCGAGAATGGATGGTCGGTCAGGGCGGCGATCTGATCCCGGACCTTGTAGGTGGTACCGACTGGAACCGTCGACTTGACGACCACCAGAGGATGATCCGTATCGCAGTCCGTGTCATTCATGGCTTCGGCAATGTCGCGGGCGACCGCCATCACCGCCGAAAGGTCTGATCGTCCGTCCTCACCGGTGGGAGTGCCCACGCAGATGAAGATCAGGTCGGCACCCGAATAGGCTTGTTTTCGATCCGCAGTGAAGTTCAATCTTCCCGACTTGTGATTGAGGTGCATGAGCTCCTCGAGTCCCGGCTCGTAGATGGGGCAGGACCCGGCCTTCATCGAAGCGATTCGGGACTCGTCAATATCGAGGCAGGTGACCTCGTTGCCCGTATTGGAGAGGCAGACTCCTGTGACGAGTCCTACATAGCCAGAACCGACGATGGTGACGTTCAACACGGTGTGCTCCCTCGCGATGATCTCGCGGTGAACTTCAGGAATGATCCACGGACACATATGTGTCCAAGATCGGCAAGTATAGCCTCCGGTGGGCTCTATACGTCAGTCAAGGCTTCAAGTTCCTGAAGTCTGGATTTGAGCACGATCGCAGGATCATCATGGGCTGTTCGGCCGGCAAATCCACCGATTTCACCGTTGGAACGTATGACTCGGTGGCATGGAACCAGCAGCGGCGTCATGTTGTTTCGCATGGCTGAACCGGCCGCTCGGGCGGCGGAGGGCCGACCAGCCCGCATGGCGAGTTGACCGTACGAAATGGTGTTTCCCGGAGAAAGGCGACGGCAGGCTTTCAGGCATCGAGTTCGAAACGGTGTGGTTCTGGGGATATCGAAGGGGGGCAGTGGCGTCCGCCTCCCCTCCATGTAAGCCTGTGTCCACATGGCGATGTCTTCTCGCAGAGTCGGAACAAGGGTACCTCCGCTGGGGCAGTATCCAATCCTTTTCCAGCCGGTGTGGAGGCCGCCTTCCGAGTCAAGGGCCAGACGAAAATCGCCCAGTTTGGTGTGAATATCACGCCAGAATTCGATGCGATGCATCTTCAGATCGTACCCTGTATCAACTGAACCAACTGTCAGGAGGCGTTCACACATGTCGACGACGACCAATACTTCAATGGATGCACTATCACAGGGTCTTCTGGAATTGCTGGAATCTCATGATCCGGCGGTCGCCTCGATTCTCTCTGATGAAGCAGATCGACAGCGGACGACCCTCGAGTTGATCGCCTCCGAGAACCATGTGAGTCCGCAGGTGATGCATGCGATGGGTTCCTGGATGACGAACAAGTACGCCGAGGGCTATCCCGGTGCCAGGTACTACGGTGGATGTGAACACTACGACCATGTCGAGAATCTGGCCTGTGATCGTGCCAAGGAACTCTTCGGGTGCCAGTTCGCCAATGTTCAGCCACATAGCGGTGCCAATGCCAACATCGCGGCCTTCATGGCATTGCTTTCTCCAGGTGACAAGGTGCTCTCGCTGCCGATCAAGTCCGGTGGCCATCTCAGCCATGGACTCAAGCCGAATTTCTCGGGAACCTTCTTCGAGATCCACGAGTACGATCTGGATGCCGACACGGAGCAGCTCGATTACGAAGTGATCGAGCAGATCGCCCGGGAGGTCCAGCCCAAGCTGATCATCTGCGGATACTCCGCCTATCCGCGTGTCATCGACTTCAAGCGTTTCCGGACCATTGCCGATTCGGTCGGCGCATTCCTGATGGCTGACATCGCGCATATCGCCGGTCTGGTCGCGGCTGGCGTTCATCCTTCCCCGTTCCCGCATGCCCATGTCGTGACGACGACCACGCACAAGACCCTTCGCGGACCACGCGGGGGGCTGGTTCTCAGTGACGATGAGGACATCGCCAAGAAGATCGATCGCAAGGTCTTCCCCGGTTCACAGGGAGGGCCCCTGATGCACATGATCGCTGCCAAGGCCATCGCGTTCCAGGAAGCGCTCCAGCCGTCGTTCCGCAACTACAGTCGCGCCGTCGTGGACAATGCCCGCGCCCTCGCCGAGTCGCTCGTCTCACACGGTTACCGACTGTGCTCGGGTGGTACGGACAATCATCTGATGCTCGTCGACCTGCGGGCTCGGGATTCCGAATTGACCGGTGCGGATGCGGAGCAGTGGCTGGAATCGGCCGGCATCATCACCAACAAGAACGGAATTCCAAACGATCCTCGTCCGCCTCGAGTCACCAGTGGTCTACGCCTGGGAACGCCCGCGTTGACGACACGGGGAATGGGTGTGGATGAGATGAAGGAAGTGGCGGGCCTGCTGGATCGCGTCATGGGTTCCCATGGTGACCAGACGGTCTGCAAGGCTGTTCGCACTGATGTGCGGTCGTTGTGTGAGCGGTTCCCGCTGCCTCATTGACGATGAATCATCGAAGCTGCCTACGGGCTTCATAGACCGCGGCGCAGGCTGTCGTCGCCAGATTCAGGCTTCTGATCCCCGGTTGCATGGGCATGAGCAGTTCACGATCCTCGCCGTTGGTCGAAAGCAGCCATTGTCGAACGGCATCAGGTACGCCAGCGCTTTCACTTCCGAACAGGAAATAGTCGTTCGGTTGATAGTCCGCATCCCAGTAGGTCCTGGTTCCCCTGGTGGTCAGCAGCCATGCTCGTGATGGTGATTCCTGTTCGAGAAACGCCTCCCAGCTGGCATGTTCACGGCAGTCCACCAGATGCCAGTAGTCGAGACCTGCTCGCCGCCTGGCCTTGCCTGTCATGTCGAAACCTATGGGATGGATGATGTGCAGCCGGCAGCCGGCCGCTGCGGCGGTTCTGCCGATGTTTCCCGTGTTGTTGGGAATCTCGGGATGAACCAGGACGATATTGAGTGGTGGCAGGGTCACGTCCGGAGTTTAGCGTGTGGGAGCTGTCCGTTCGGCTCTGGAGGCATTGCGGGTACACTGCGGGCAGTGAATGACAGCGATCGATCACTCATGACCACGTTCTACCGACATGTACCTGCGGGATGTGTGGCTCTGCTTTCGATCGGTTTGGTCATCACGGGCTTTCTCAACCTCCTGGGGACGATGGACAAGTCCTCGCTTGTCGTGCTCGTGGTTGCCGGCTCGCTGGGAATCCTGGGCGTGTTCATCGCCTGGGCTGGACATCGCCTGAACGCCTCGCTGATTTGGTTCGCGGGTGTCCTGAGCGTGATGCTCGTAGTCCAGGGCTTCATCAGTTCGAATACCCAATGGACGGCGATGGGAATCCTGGGACTGGTGGTCACCCTGTGCGTCTGCGCGATCTGCCCCTCATTCAGGGAGTCCCAATCATCCACCGATCGAACCGACCCTCGATCCCTGAAGCTGCTCGAACTGAACTACAGCCAGACCATGCTCAGTGATACCGCTCGGCGGGTGCTCTACAGGGAGCGGGAGCTGTCGCTGCTCAGACGCACCATCGAGGAGGATATCCAGAAGGGTGATTTCAACGCCGCGCTGGTTCTCTGCCAGGACATGGAGAAGCTGTTCGGGTACACGGAGGAGGCCGATGAGGCCAGGGAACGTGTGCTTGAGATCAGGAATGCCAAGCAGGCCCAGCAGATCGAGGAGAAGATCTCGGGCGTCCACAGAATGCTCGAGCGGGGCAGTTGGCGCAAGGCGGAACTGGCAGCCACTCGACTCCATCGGCTCTATCCGAATTCCCCGAAACTGCAGGAGCTCGAACAGAGCATCAGAATCGCCCTTGAGGATCGCAAGCGGCTGCTTCACTCGGAGTACGTTTCATCCATCGCATCCTCGGACACTGAACGGTCGATGGGGATTCTGCGTGAGCTGGATCGCTATCTATCACCGGAGGAGGCCGAGGCCATCCGGAAATCGGCTCAGGAAGTCATCAACGACCATCGGGAGCTGCTGTCCACCCGTTTTCGTGATGCCGTATCGGCACATCGCTGGCAGGAGGCGATACAGGCCGGGGAGCAGATCATGATGGAGTATCCAATGGATACCATGGCTACCGAAGTCGGTGAAATGATGGAGCGACTTCACGAAAGACAGCAAGCAATGAACACACGACCATCGGAGTGAGATGATGTTCTCAAGGATGAGAAGCACGACATCGGTATATCGGCAACGACCTGATCGTATTGGCATGGTCATGGCGGCGATCCTCTGCCTGTCATTCGGGCTGTTCATGCCCGGCTGCATAATGGAGGATTTCAACGACCTCGGAGACACCTTCTTCTCCAAGTCCCCGGCTGAAGCGGCTCGGGATGCGCTGGATCCGTACAATCCGGATCTGAGACGCGAAGGGGTGGTGCTCCTCTCCAATGCCCCCTTCGGTGGCGTCGACGCCTACCTCAAGATGTATCGCGACTATGTCGAGAACGATCCCGACCCACTGGTCAGAGGTGCGGCCATCACGGCGCTCTCCAGACATGGTGATGCCGAGGACGCCATGGTCATCGCACCCTTCCTGAGTCGTGAGGTGGAGGAGAACGAGACCGTGCGCTGGTATGCGGCACTGGCTCTTCAGAGGCTTCACAATGTCGAGGTCATTTCCGTCCTGGAGAAATCAATCCGCGACGAGGAGGAGACGGGTGAAATCAGAGCAGCCGTCTGCATCGCACTTGGCCAATATCCAGAGGATCGCGTCGTCCAGATGCTGTTCTTCGGACTCGATGCTCGAGAACTCTCCGTGAACATCGAGGCGGGAGAAGCGCTCTGGCTGCTCACCGGTGAACAGTTCGGACTGGATCGCGTGGCCTGGCAGAACTGGTACACGGCGGCGTTGGCGAACAAGAACGCCTTCAAGAACCAGCAGGCCTATTTCTATCCCACCTACGATCGAGACAAGTCATGGTGGGAACATGCCGCCTTCTGGCTGGACTCAAGCTGGGAAAAACCTTCTGCGCCCACTGGCTTGAGATCCCGTGATGAACGACGAACCTGGGAGGGGCAGGGCGAGCCGCCTCAGGAGGCCCTCGAGCAGGATGCCGATCGAAGCGAGTTCGAGACGGTGGATGATCTGCCGTGACGTTTCGCTGCGTGCATGTCGAGGATGGGAAGATCGAACTCCAGTCCAGGCCCGATCCCACACCGGAAAAGGGTCAGGCCGTCGTGGAGATCACCAGGAGCGGCTTGTCCCATCTCGATGCAGCCATCGGCCAGGGAAGGGTCCAGTTCAGAGGTGTTCCTGGTCAGGAAATCGTGGGACGCGTGTCGCAGGTGGATTCCGAGCACGACGCCTGGACATCAAGTCGGGTTGTCATCGATCCGCTGATCACCTGCGGACAATGCCGTTGGTGTGGAGCGGGTCTCCGATCGCAGTGCAGTGAGCGTCGCATCATTGGTCGAACCGATGCCGATGGTGGGCTGGCGACCCATGTCGTGGTGCCCATCGATTCCCTCGTGAACATTCCAGATCATGTCGATGACGATTCGGCCGTGTTCGCTGTTCCAGTCTCACGGGCGATCCAAGCCGCCCGGCAGGCCACCATCCAGGGGCAGACGTATGTCACGATCGTCGGAGACAATGCACTGGCCTTGCTGACTGCTCAGGTTCTGGTTCGACTCAATGCTTCAGTTCGAGTCCTTGGAGAGCACGAGACGCTCCTCGATCGCTGTGAACGATGGGGTATTCGTCATCGTCGTCGCGAGGAAGCGGGCTATCGAGCCGATCAGGACATCGTCGTCGAATGCACTGGTGAGCGGCCAGCAGTGGAGGCAACGCTCGGTTTCGTTCGCCCCAGAGGCACGATCATCCAGATGATCGCCCCCCGGGTCATCGGGGCCGGAGGCACGCCTCTGGATCTCCAGAAACTCGTCGATGGTGAGATTCGACTGATCGGATCGTCATTTGGTCCCATTCGAGAGGCTCTGGACCTGATTGCCACCAATCAGATCGATGTCGTCAGTCTCGTGGGTGTTCGCAAGCGTCTGGAAGATGTGCCCGCCATTCTCTCGGATCCTCAATTGGCCACTGGTCGCAAGGTGCTCATTGCGCCTTGACGTTACCCTGTTGGTCTCGTGGAATCCCCATCACACAAAGACAGCACACCATCTGATCCGACCGAACTGATTGAGGCACCCGCTGCGGCGGCTGGTGAAATCAAGTCCGGTCGACTTGCGGGCAAGTCCCTGGCGGCGGCGATATCGATCGTCGCCTTCCCGGTACTGCTTCAGCAACTCATGGCTGCATTCGTCGGTCTGGCCGACAAGATATTCGCAGGTCATCTCAAGGAGGACATCGTGATATCGGCCCTCGATGGGGTGGGTGTGGGTTCCTACGTGGGCTGGCTCATCGGAATAGCCATGTCGGGTCTCGGGATCGGTGGCCAGGCCATCATTGCTCGTTCCATGGGTGCCGGGGATGTCGGTGTCGGTGAAAAGGCATTGGGCCAGGCCATATCGATGAGCGTCGGCTGGGGCATCCTGTGCGGGTTCGCGATGTGGTTCCTGGCTGATGAACTGGCCAGCATCGGTGAACTGAGTCCGATGGCGTCGGAATTCTGCATTCAGTACGTTCGTGTGTTCGCCATCTCCATGCCATTCTTCGGTGTTGTGATGGTGGGCGCCATGTGCATGCATGGTGCAGGTGAGACGGTCCGGCCCTTCCTGATCTCCGTCGGCATCAACATCGTGAACGTCAGTTTGTCGTGGATGCTCTGCGGGGCGGACATCGATTTCGGCGATTCCGTCCTGGTCAATCCGTTCAGCTTCGATCTCGACGTTCTTGGCATCGCGCTCGGCAGCGTCTTCGGCATCTTCGTGGGGGCGGTGCTGACTCTGTTGATACTGTTCAAGGGCATTCGCGATCTCACATTGAAGCCCACCAGTCTGCTTCTGAGCCCACCCATGGCATGGCGTGTGGTCAAGATCGGAATCCCCAACTTCCTCGAGGGAATGGCGATGTGGACGGCCAATATCTTCGTGCTTGGCTTCATCGGAACCATTGCGGGCAAGGCCGTCCAGTCCGCTGCCATGGCCTCTGAGGGGGAGGGTTCGACGGATCTTGCCGTAGCTGGTGAAGGTCTTCAGGGGGCCCACATCATCGCGGTGCAATGGGAGTCGTTCAGTTTTCTTCCCGGCTTCGCGATCGGTATCGCAGCGGGAGCGCTCGCCGGACAGTATCTGGGAGCGGGCAACCTGGCGATGGCCAAGAAGGCGGTATGGGTCTGTGTTGTGATCGGAATGGCCTTGATGGGGTTGATTGGAATCGGCTTCATCCTCTGGGGTCAGACCTTGACGTCCATCATTTCCCAGAACACCGTCCATCTGGAGGTCGTCCCGACACTCCTGGTGATCTGTGGCGCGACCCAGATCTTCTTCGCCGCCTCGATGATCATCAGGCAGGCGCTTCGCGGTACGGGTGACACGGTCTGGGTATTCATCATCACAGTGGTGTCCAGCTATGGAATCCGTCTGCCACTGGCCTGGTTCCTTGGTGTGTACCTCGAGTGGGGGCTGCCAGGCATATGGATCGGACTCTGTGGTGAGCTGGGTGTGCGCGCCATATTCTTCACCATGCGGTTCGTCCAGGGTGGCTGGGCGAAACGGGCGATCTGACGAAAGAGCCTTGCTCGAGTATCAGTCTTCTGAGGAATCCTTCGTGGATTCAACTGGTGGTGCCGGATCCGGATTGGCCTGAGGCTCGGACAACGCTTCCTTGGCCTGTGGCTCGGACGGCGATTCCTTGGTCTGCTGCCTCTGGATCTGGCTGATCTTGTTCTTGTCCGGTGAGAGCAGGATGCTCATGCGTCTGCCGGCCATTCGCGGATCCATCTCCACCTTTGAGATGTCCTCGAGCGTCTTGATCACATGATCCATTCGATCCCGACCTCGTTCACGATGAAGCATTTCGCGGCCGCGGAAGTTCTGGACGATCTGGACCTTGTGGCCGTCCATCAGGAACTTCCTCGCTTGCTGAAGCCGTATGGCGATGTCATGGGGATCGATCTTCATAGAACGTCCAAGGCGGATTTCCTTGGTCTCGATCGATTTCGAGCGAGCACGATTGGCTTTTTCCTTCTTGGACTGCTCGTATCGATACTTTCCGAAGTCGAGAATGCGGCACACCGGTGGATCGGATTCCGGAGACACCTCCACGAGATCGAGGTCGGCCTCCTTGGCTCGATCGATCGCATCGCGTACATCGACGACACCGATCATCTCTTCATTCTGATCGATGAGACGAATCGGCGATTTGCGAATCTGGTCGTTGATTCGTGGGAGGTTCTTGACGTTTTCCTGGGGCTTGAAATAGCGGCGGCGTGCGATAACTCAGATCTCCGGATGAAGGAACATGGATGATGACAACACACGATCCAATCGTGCGTCAGTAGAAGAAATTGAATGAATGCAGCACATCATGCAGGATGAGGGAACGCTGGGCTTTGTTCTGAGGCTTGCAAGGATGCAATGGCTCCAATGGGCTGCTGGATGCGACGGCTTTCAGGCCGTTTCGAACCAAGAGCGTACCGGGAGCGATAGTCCAGAGCAACATCAAACCCGGCTTTGGGGGTGAATGCAGGGGTTCTTGTCACGCTGGGCCATCTCATGAATCTGGAAAGAGGGTGGTCTTGGCGGTACCGTGGCCACGATCGGCCACTTCGCTCGAGATGGCCTGGACGAAGTCTTCCAGAGCGACCGCACCGAGATCCTTCTCGATTCCATGGGCTCTCACGCTGACCGTCTGGTTTTCCTCATCTCGAGGGCCGACAACGACGACGTAGGGGATCTTGAGTTCGGCCGCCGAGCGAACCTTGGCATTCAATCGTTCGTCGCTGGAATCGAGCCCCGCACGCAGGTCGTTGGCTCGAAGTTCCGCCTGGACCTTCTTGGCGTACTCGGCCGTCTTGTTGCTCACAGGCAGGACCCGGATCTGCTCGGGGGAAAGCCAGGCCGGGAATGCGCCCGCGTAGTGTTCGATGAGGAAGCCGATGAATCGTTCCATGGATCCGAACGGGGCACGATGGATCATGACGGGCCTGTGGGACGTGTTGTCCGCTCCGATGTAGGTGAGTTTGAATCGTTCTGGGAGGTTGTAGTCGACCTGGACCGTGCCAAGCTGCCAGTCCCTGCCGATGGCGTCCCTGACGACGAAGTCGATCTTCGGGCCGTAGAAGGCCGCCTCGCCTTCCTCCGACTCGAATGGGACACCCAGCAATTCGGCCGCCTCGACGCACGCTGCCTCGGCAAGCTCCCAGTTGGAGGCCTCTCCGACATACTTGTCGCTCTGGGGATCACGGAGTCCAACTCGAACCCGGTACTGATCGATGCCGAGTGTCTCGAAGATGATCTTGACGAGCTCAAGGCATCCCTGGATCTCGTCCTTGATCTGGTCCGGTGTGCAGAACAGATGCCCGTCATCCTGGGTGAAACCCCGTACCCGCAGCATGCCGCTGAGTTCGCCCGACTGTTCGTGGCGGTACACCGTTCCGAATTCAGCCAGACGGACGGGAAGGTCCCTGTAGGAACGTTGTTCGCTGGCATAGATGCGGATGTGGTGAGGGCAGTTCATCGGCTTCAGCAGATACCCCTCGACCTCACCTGTCTCGAGCCGATTGGAAAGGTCGCCACAGGAGCATCCCTCGGCCGCCATCACGGACATCTGGTCGCGTTCGATGATCGGCGGATACTGGCTGTCCTGGTAATAGGGGAAGTGGCCCGAGGTCCTATAGAGCTCGAGTCGGCCGATATGCGGTGTGAACACCTGATCGTAGCCCTGGCGATACGTGTGCTTGGAGATGAAGTTCTGGAGCTCCTGGCGAATGATGCTCCCGGCTGGTTTCCAGAGGATGAGCCCCTGGCCGACGGCCTCGTCGATCGTGAACAGTCGAAGCTGCTTTCCGATGACCCGGTGGTCACGCTTGCGGGCTTCCTCCAGCTGATTGAGATGCTTCTTGAGTTGTTTCTTGTCGGTGAAGGCCGTGCCGTAGACCCGAGTCAGATTGTCCGACTTCGAATCTCCGTGCCAGTAGCTGGCTGCGATGTTCATCACCTTGAAGGCACCGATTCGTCCAGTCGTTGGAACGTGGGGGCCCCTGCACAGATCCTCCCAGTTCTTTCCAGGTTCACCCGTCGCGTACCAGGAGAGGGAATCGGAGCCGGCTTCGATGGCTCGTCTTGCATTGTCGATCTTGTACTTGCTGCCTTCGGATTCGACCTTTTCAATGCCCTGTTCAGTCGGCATCTCATAGCGGGTGAAGGGGCGTTTCTCATCGATGATCGACTTCATTTCCTGTTCGATTCTCTCGAAGTCGTCACTGCTGATGCGTTGGCCGTCCGGGAGCCACATGTCGTAGTAGAACCCGCCATCCACTGGTGGGCCATACACGAGCTGAACCTCGGGCCACAGTCGCTCGATGGCCTCCGCCATGACGTGGGCCGCACTATGGCGAATGAGCCAGAGTGCATCATCACTCGATTCGGACTCACCCTTGCGAGCCGTGATGATTGAAATCTGGGCGTCCTGTTCGATCGTGAAATGAAGATCCACGAGTTCGCCGTCGACTCTGGCGCCGATGGCCGACTGGGCAAGGCCCGGACCGATCGATTCCGCCACCTGGGCGGGGGTTACTGGGCCATTGAAGTCACGGGTGGATCCGTCGGGCAGCTGGATGGTGGTCATGGTGTTTTTTCCAAGTACGGGGCAAGGTGAGCAGGATACCCCGATGGCGCTTGATCATGAGGCTGTTGGAAGGCATCATCTCAAGTCCTGGCGTTTGATGCGTGCCTTCCATGCATGGAACCTTGGTCTTTTCTTTGGGGTCAATGGGCCCATGAGGCCGACATCACAGCCAGAGCCACTGGAGAGTCCCATGATCTGCCCACGCTGTGGAGCCGACGACGACAAGGTGATTGACAGCCGAGCTGCCGAGGACGGGTACGTCGTACGCCGTCGAAGAGTATGCAACGGCTGTGACCACCGATACACCACCTATGAGCGTATCGAGCGTCGTCAGCGACTGGTGGTCGTGAAGAAGGACGGGGCGAGGGTCCAATACGACCGTGGCAACATTCTCCGGGGAATCCAGGCGGCCTGCGGGAAGCGTCCGATTCCCGAATCGGTGAAGGACGACATCGTGGATGCCATCGAGAGCGAGATTCATCGCGAGTTCGATCGGGAGGTTCCCAGCCGGGAGATCGGTGAGCGGGTGGCTGCTCGTCTCAGGGTGCTCGATGCCATCGCCTATATCCGATATGCCAGCGAATACCACAGCTTCCGGACGATCGACGAATTCGTGGAAGAGGTCACGGAGCTGAAGACGAGGCCTCAGGATTCCGAGGGGCAGGATCACCTCTTCGAGGAATAGCACGTCTTCGAGGCGTCACTTGCTGACTGTTTCGGCCTTCATCTCAGGAGTGATGTAGAGGATTCGCAGGCAGTTCTCGCACTGCATCAGGGAATCGACCGAACCAAGCAGCTTGACGACGTTGTTGAAGGGCATGTTCACATTGCATGAACTGCAGCAGTACTCCCGTCGCTTCTTGTCTATCTCCTCGACATGAGCCATGGCATCGCCGTCGAAATCATCGGCGCACTTGTTGAATGTCTGCAACGGCGATTCGGGGATGACCGCCGCCTTGACATCCCGCTCACGCTGGAGTTCCGAGACGCGTTCGGCGATCTCGGCCTTTCGCTCCTCGAGTTCGGTGACTGCTCTGGTCAGAAGCTTCTGACGATCGTTCACCGCCTCTTCGAGCGTGGCCAGATCCGAATCGAGATTCTCGATCTCGGACATTTCAGCCAGAGTCAGTTCGTCGGTTTCGCCACGAGTCTTCTTGAGCGTGTTCATCTCTTCGAGAAAAGCCGAATACTGCTTGGTCGTCTCGGCGGTGTTGAGTTCGTTGCGAAGCTTCTCGAGTCTCTCATCCATCGCCTTGGTATCGGTCTCGAATCCATTGGCCGTCACCTGTCGCTGCTTGCGACGAGTCTGGAGTTCCTCCTGGCGTTGCAGCAGCTCGTTCATCTGCCGATTCTGGGCATTGAAGAATGTCTCGGCCGAACCAACGCGAGATTGAAGTCCTCGGAGCTGACGCTCCACAAGATTGAGTTCCAAGAGGTCGTCTATGAGGCTCATCGCTGGTGGGTATCCTTGATCGGTTCGATTGCATTGACTCGTTTTCAACCCATCAGTCTACACGCCAGAAGCCCGATGGGGGCTTTTGAGCTTGTTATTGAATCGAATACATGTGGTGCCGAGGTCGTCAGCTGCAGTCGCAAAGCGACAATCGAAGCATCCACCATGCCAGAGGTGCCGTCAGCAGGAGTGAATCGATCACATCCATGACGCCTCCAAGCCCGGGTAGCAACGAGGAGGAGTCCTTGATGCCGGCGCCTCGCTTGAAGAGGCTCATGGTCAGATCTCCGGCTTGTCCCGTGACTGCCAGAACCGCTCCCATGATGAGAACCCACCACCATTCCAATGGAAAACCAAGCATGGCATCGAGTATCAACGCGGCGGCCATCGAAGCGATGACGCCACCGACCAGTCCCTCGATGGTCTTGCCGGGACTGAGCCATGGAATCAGTTTGTGCTTGCCGATGGCACGACCGGTGAAATAGGCGCCGATGTCACACGACTTCACGACCAATGCCACACCTCCGATCATCCATATGGAGATGTCCGATCCGATCAGCAGGAGAAATCCGCTGAGCACTCCGATGTAGATGATCGCGAGCATCACGACGGCAGTCGATGCGAATGCTGTTTCGACCTTCCTGCCCCGGCTGAAGATGAGAAGCGAGGCGACCATGGCGATCGCTATGATCGTCAGCGGCACGGTGGCATCAAACGCCTCGGGCAGTGAGCCCGAGAGCCATGTCGCGAGCATGACGGCGACGGTCGCGATGGCCGTCAGCGGCTTGTTCGTCACGAGTCCGTTCGCTTCGGCGACATGCAGTATCTCGATACTGGCAAGGGCCACCACAAGGCAGCCGACCAACGCCACGAGTAGCCCGGGAGGCAGGTGGAAGCCGCCGATCGATACCGATCCGATGCTGGTATCGAGCCACAGCAGGCCTATCAGGCCCAGTATGAAGCAGCTACCGGTTGCCAGTCTCTGGGCAAGCACTTCAGGAAGCTCCAGTGGTGGTTGGTAGGGTTCCCCAGGCTTCGTATCCACCGGACATGGATCTGACATGTTCGAATCCGGCCAGCCTGAGGAATTTGGCCACGATGACGGAACGGCTTCCGGTTCTGCAGAAGATCACGATTGGCTTGTCGCGATGGGCCTCCAGTTCATTGAATCGTGTGCTGAACTGCTGGAGTGGGAGGTTGAGTGCGTTGTCGATGGAACCATCCTCCCATTCCATTGCTGTCCGGCAGTCGATGAGCAGGAAGTCCTCCTCTTTCTGCATCAACTGATGAACCGTCTCCGGGGCAAGCTCCCAGGGAGCGTTGTCCAGAGGCACCGGGTATTCGGATTGTTGTTCGTTCTCACCGGACATGACTGCTCATCGTACCCCATGAATCGCTCGGATCATTGATGCTGGCATCACGAGTCCATCTCCTCGATCGCCTTGTCCACGGCCTGCTTGATCACATCGTAGTCGAACCCGCGACGGGCCAGCCTGCCGTGAAGTCTCTGCAGACGGACATCGGGTTCATATGACCGAAGAGATCGCAGCGCCTTGACGGCGACCTTCGTGGCCTCCTCGAGTGGATTGCCCGCGGCTTCCTGGGCGGCCTTGGCGGCCTCTTCGGGCGATATGCCATGCTGCCTGAGGCGGTGTTCAAGGAAGCGGGCCGACGAGGGTGTGCGGCGAGCGATGGATGTGGCCGCCTCGTTGGCGAACCGTTCATCATCGAGCAGCCCCATTTCATGGAGTCGGGTGACGGCCAGTTCAATGATCCGTTCGGTGTGGGATCGCTTTCGAAGGAAGTCCCGGATGTCCTTGATCGACCTCGATTTTCTGGCGATCCTCTGAAAGCAGGCGCGTCGAGCCAGTCGATACTCATGGAGATCCGCGAGCCGTTCACTGAGCCCGCTTGAGAGAGGCATGTCCAGTTTCAGGCCAAGATCGACCCGATCCGTTTCCATGATCGTCGCGGTCTTTCTTCCATCCACCTTGACGATGCAGGAGTCGATGTCGCCCCGCGCCGCGCCAAAGCCTGTGATGGTTCCGGAATCAGGCATATCGGGCCGTTTTGGCTTTGGCTTGCTTCCCGTCCTGTGACGAGGGTAGGTCATGACAGGAGTTCGCCCAGAAGCGCCTCGATCTCACCTTCCGCGTGGATGTCGCCCGATTCCCTGGCCTGTTCGAGTCCGGCTTCAAGGGTGGATCGGGCATCCAGTGGCTGATCATCGTCCATCAGGCATCTGGCCTTGTGGTAGTAGGCGTAGCAGTAATCGGGTTGAACCTCGATGGTTCGATCGAAATGGGCGATTGCTCTGTCCGTGCGGCCCGCCTTGGCGTACTCCATGGCGATGCCATAGAGGCAGAACGCATCGTCTGGTTCTGATTCAAGCATGTTCCTGAGCTGGCTAATTCGGTCCGTCATACGGCTGCTCCCGTGTTCATCCTGCAACTGTACGGGTATCCTGTCCCGATGATTCAATCTCCCAAATCCGCTTCCATTCTATCGATGTTTGTGCCATCGCTGCTGTTCATTGCCTGCATTTGCCAAGTTGGATGTATTCAATACAAGATCGAGAAGACGGAACGTCCTGAAACGCAGCACCTCGAAGTCAGGCATGAGGCCCATGGGACCTCGTACGCGACGGTTGTCGACGAGGATCTGTGGTACGTCACTCAGGGGAATCGTCTTCTTGTTCTGGATCCCATCACGGGTCGTCAGATCAGTGAGACTGATCTGGGCAGAGGTGGGGAGACCGGCCCGGCTGTGGATCTTCTTGTGACATCCAGTGACATCTACGTGGTCATGAGGGATACGGGGGTCGTGGAACTTGGAAGAACGGATCCCCGGCGGCCATGGATCGAGAATCGTTGGGATGTCGAAGCACTTGGTATCGAGCCACGGTCCATTCATCATGGGAAGAATGGTCCCATCGTCTGTGGTGTCGGCGGGGCCGTTCAACTTCCCGATCTCACGCGGCTTGTCGATCATTACGATGAAGTCACATCGTTGGTCGAACTTGGTGATGACGCCATCTATGCATCGGAACGACGGGTCTACAGAATTTCCGATGACGCCTACATCGGATCGGCATCAAGTCTTGAATCGCTGTCCAGAGACGACTCCCGTGGAGGTGTCGATGCCAGAGGTTCCGTTCTGCCGGAGGATGCGATGCTCTTCACGAGGAATGAAGCCATCGGCGGTCTTGCAGGATTTGTCCATGTCGAGAATTCAATGCTTCGTGAAATCGATTCCAGACATTCCACGGAGGCATTTCCCGGCGGCATTCGAAGAGTCCACTCCAAGGGAGATCGGGTTCTGATCATTTCCCCCAGCAGCATTCATCTCTACAGGATCGATCACAACGGACATCTCGATGAGCAATGGTCTCAGGAGGTCAATGGCGCTCGCGATGCCGGATTCATGGGCAACGATGAAATCGTGGTTGTCGGCGATTTCGGTCAGGCCAGATTCAACACGGATCGGCAGGATAATTCACTCGAATATCGACACGACTCACCAGGCGGTCTCATTCAGGCGGTATCGGACGGGCGATCGATCGTCGCCACTGGTGTCGATGGAACATGGAAGTACAACATCGGCCATGAGGCGGAACTGGTGAGCGACCAGATCAAACTGTTTCCGCCCGCACCACGCGGCGTGGCCATGCTCGGCTGGAGAATCACCCTCTCTGCTGACAGCACAAAGGCCAATGTGAGCAGTCAGTTCGGAGAGGCGGTCCTTCCCGCTCCGGTGGGCTCTCTGTTCACGACAGTCGCTGCCGCTGACGGCAGTTTCTGGCTGGGTCATCGTGAGGGGATCCTGATGCTCAAGCCGCCAGAACAACCAGCGGCCGTTCCACCAGGGTGGGATGAAATGACTCAACAGGAGCGTGTGGCCTCGGGCTATTCGGCCATGCAGGGGTTTCAGAAGCTTTCCGTCATGATCGACGGGCCTGTCATTTTCATGCAGCCGCTGGATCTGGGCGGTGGGATCGCCTACGCGGCAACCAACGACGGCTTCGGCGTCGTCCGCGAAAGCTGGTGACGCTTCAGTCCTCCTGGCACCACTCGCAATGACAGTAGCGCTTGCAGAGGGCATCCTCATGGCAGAGTGCATGTCTCGCCTTGCAGGCTGCTCGTCCATGGGCGATCAGCAGAAGACTGAGTCGTGTCCACTTCGGCCTCGGAAACAACGCCATCAGATCGCGTTCGATCTTGTCGACGGTCTTGGCTGTCGTCAATGAGAAGCGAGTGGCGATTCTGGATACGTGCGTATCGACGACGACGCCCACATTGATTCCAAACGCATTGCCAAGAACGACATTGGCGGTCTTTCTGGCGACACCCCTGAGTTCAAGCAGCGACTCCATGTCGTCAGGCACCTTGCCATCATGTTCTTGGACGATCCGTTTCATCGATTCGTGGATGGCCTTTGACTTGTTTCTATACAGGCCGATCGAACTGATCAGAGGCTGGATGGTCTCCGGGCTGGCCGAGACATAGTCTTTCGGCCGCGGGAAGGCCGCGAACAGTTCGGGGGTGGCCTTGTTCACGCCGACATCGGTGGATTGGGCGGACAGGATCGTCGCAATCAGGAGTTCGTGTGGTGAGCTGTAATCCAGTGCGCAGTTCGCGTCCGGGTAGGCCTTGTCAAGGGCTGAATAGATTCTCGAGGCTCGTCGTCGGTCCGATTCGGACTTCGAAGGCAGGTTGAAGGGGGCCTTGCTCGTCGGACTCATTCGAAATCTCTTCGATCTGCAGGAATCGATGCCCCCACGCTGGCGAGCCCGATCAGGAGGACGAGTCCAGTGGATCCCCAGAGCGGTTCGGCGATCCTGTGCCAGGCATTGAACGATTGCAGCTGCGCAACGGCCGTCTCCAGGTGGCCCGTTCGAGCCGCTTCCCGATAGGCATCGAGATGCCTGTTCATGGGTGGATCGATGATGGTCCATCGGCAGACCACGATCGCTATGGCGATCACGATGGCGATCATGCTGATCCATCGAAGAAGGACGGGCGGGTTGATCAACGCGTTGAGCACGAGGACAAGAAGGAGTGAGGCTGGTGCAAGGACCCACTGGGCAAGATCAGTGAGTCTGAAGATGGGTTCCACGGTCAGTCCGGCCAGGAGTCTTCCGTGCTGCGCGGAGTCGTAGGCCTGGAACTCGGGAATGACGGGCATCAGCTTGGGGATCACCGTGAACGCCGTAGCGGCTGAGATCCCGGTGGTCGCCACGAGAATCAACCACGCGGTGATGGACAGAATGCAGAACATGGAGACGAGTCTTCGGGGGATCATGACACTCGCTCGCTGTCAGTGGTCAGGGGTGTGCCCTCCGACCATGTCTGTCCCTGCTGCCATGTCTCCTGTTTCCAGATGGGAACCTTGGCCTTGAGGGTGTCGATCAGCCATTGGCATGAGACAAACGCCTCTTTTCGATGTGAAGCGATCACCTGAATCAACACGCTGCTGTGGCCCACTGGAACCATGCCTGTCGAATGATGAAGGCGAATCGCCAGTGGGGACCACCGTCGCGAGGCTTCCTCAGCGAGTTCTCGCATCTGTTGCAGTGCCATCGCCTGATGGGCTTCGTAGGCCAGGCCCAGTAGATCACCATGATCGGGATGGTGTTCCGGTCTCGTGATTCCCCTGAACACGCATTCGGCGCCTCCGGGGGGGGCTGGCTCCCAGTCCCTGGAGCGAACCGGTCCTTCGACGAGCTCGATCTCGATAATTGTTGATTCCTTGCTCACGACTTCATCGTATCCGATAGCGTCCGGCGATCAGATTGGTAGGCTTTGCGTTCATGAATTCCTATCTGGCACCCACGGCGGCTTCACTAGGCAATGATCTGCGTCTGATCTGTGATCGACTCAGGCGGGACGGATGGCGGGCGATCCAGTTGTCCGCTGCGATGCCCGGCACTCGCCCAAGGGAGCTGGGGGCTTCGGCCAGACGCGATCTGGCAGCGACCTTGAGGCGAACTGAGCTTGTTCCAGCGGGCATGGACCTCTGGATACCGCAAGAGCATTTTCTCGATCCATCGACCATCGATCGGGCGGTGGCCTCCTTCGAAGCAGCCTGTGGTCTGGCGGCCGATCTGGGTATCACGACTCTGAGTATCACGCTGCCCGGCTCGGATCAGCTCGATGGGGAGATTCGAGAAGTCGTCGACAGTTCATCCGTGAAACATGGTGTTCTGATCGCCGATCACAGGATTCCCTCACCTGAGACGGAGGATGTGGAATCTGCCGGTTTGGATCCAGCTGCCTGCTTCTCCGTTGATCGGGATCCCATCGAAGTGGTTCTCGAGTTGGCGGGCCGTCTGGTGGCACCACGGCTCTCGGATCTGGTTTCGACGGGATTGAGAGGCATTCCCGGTGATATCGGTGGAAGACTGGATATCCAGGCCTATCGAGCCGCGGTCGATACGGTTGCGGCCGATCGTCATGTCGTTCTCGATCTCAGACAGGTCACATCGCCCTGGGAGGGCATGAGGATTGCTCGTTCCGCCTGGCGGGCGGCCGGCCCCGGGGGTGGATGAGCCCTTTGAGTGGCGTCCTTATAGAATGAAGCCATGACATCGCTTGCCCATGGAGTGGATCTTGTTCCCGTTGCCCGCATAGAGCAGATGATTTCCGATCATGGAGATCGTTTTCTCGAGCGTGTGTTCACGACTGGTGAGCGTGCGCAGGCTGAACGGGTAGTCCGTGGTCGAGGTGAGCGATACGCGGCTCGCTTCGCCGCGAAGGAAGCTGTTCTCAAGGCGCTTGGTACGGGTCTCAGTGGCGGAATCACCTGGCAGGACATTGATGTCAAGCGCACTTCGGCAGGTGCGCCATTCGTGGAATTCTCCGGAGTAGCGGCAGAGAAGGCTTCATCCTTGGGATTGAACACCTGGCGTCTGACGCTCAGTCATGCCGGTGGTCTGGCCATCGCGAGTGTGGTGGCATCAGGTCAAGTCAATTCGGAGACATGTTGAGTCAGGTCAGATCCATGCCTACAAGGAACAACCGTCCAGCCCTGTATGAACTGAGCCGTCCCAAATCCGAGGACGTCGACGCCTCCTCTGAATCCATGCAGAAGCATCCCGGAGAAGACATCGAGATGTCCGCCCCGCATTGGCTCACCCCAGGTGTGGGCGTGAGAATTCCAGGAGGCTTTCTGATTCTGGGAGCGGTGATCCTGATTGGATCGATCATCGGCGCCTGGTGGGTGGGATACAGTTCAGGAGTCGCCACGACTGAGGCGATGATGGCGGCCAATCCAGATGGACTACTGCTTGATCCGCTCCTGGCTCCTGATCCAAGGCCCATAAACACTGCTCCAGATGCCCCAGAAGGGTATCTGGAGTCGCTTTCCGTGCCCCAGTTCGCGGCTGAAAGGCCCTGGCATTTCGTGCTGGCGGAGACGAATCAGGCAGGTGCCGACCGTTTGGCTGAATTCTGTCGCCTGAAGGGTCTTGAAGTCATCGTGATTCCACGTCACAATACAGGTCTAGCCCGGGTGATCGCCATGCCTGGCATGGAGACATCATCTCGGCAAGTGCCCGAAGTGATCGCCCAGGATCAATTGATCGCCGTACTGGGACGGCAATGGAAGCAGCACGGTGGTCGAACCGACTTTTCCGACCGCTACATGGACCGTATCGAACCAGAGCTTGATTGATCTGGATCCGAGGAGAACCGTAATGAGCCTTCATCCAAGTCTGCGAACCCAGCCATCGGGCCTCAGTCAGTTCCGAACCGTTCTCAAGCGTTCCGAACGTATCGCCAAGCTCAATTCACGTGGTGATTTCAAGGATGGTGATTCACCTCTTGGACTCGTCAAGGTGGGCCAGGTACGAGTGGTGACCAAGAAGAAGAAGAAGGTCGAGGAAAACGCCGAGGATGAAAGCTGATCCTCAGCTGCTGATCCCCGTTTCATGTGACTGCTGTATCGTGGTGGCATGATCGACCCTGAAAGACTACTTAGTGCAAGAGCAGCGCAGATAGATGCCTCCGGTATCAGACGCGCTTTCCAATTGGGTGCCAAACTGGACAACCCGATCAATCTGTCCATTGGTCAGCCTCATTTTCCAGTTCCGGATGCTCTGAAGGAAGCGGCCATCAAGGCCATTCGAGAAGATGCCAACGGGTACACGTTGACCAGCGGACATCCGTCGCTGCAATCGTCTCTTCGCGATTCCATCGCCAAGGAACTGGGTTGGTCGGCTGATGATGACGCGATCGATGTGATGGTCACATCAGGAACCAGTGGGGCCCTGATACTGGCTGCCTGGGTTCTGCTGGATCCAGGGGACGAATTGATCATTCCCGATCCCAACTTCGTGATCTATCCGGCTCTTGGTCCCATGACTGGTGCCAGAGTCGTTTCGTGCGATACCTACCCCGATTTCTGCATGACGGCCGAGCGTCTGGAACCGCTCATCACGGATAGGACCAAACTGGTCATCATCAACTCGCCGGGAAATCCGACAGGCGTCGTTCTCAGTGATCGACAGATGCATGACGTCTCCCAGTTGTGCCGCGACCGTGGCGTGATGCTTCTCTCCGATGAGATCTACGATCTCTTCACGTACTCGTCAATGAGAGATGGGCGAGGTCGGTCGCCATCGCCTGGAACCCACGGTCAAGACATGCTGATCGTCCGTGGATTCGGAAAGAACTACGGATGCACGGGCTGGCGGCTGGGCTATGCGGCGGGTCCATCATGGTTGATCCATGAAATGAGCAAGTTCCAGCAGTATTCGTTCGTGTGTGCTCCAAGCATGGCCCAGCATGCGGTGATGGCGGCGCATGACGTGGACATGTCGGGTGTCATCTCGGAATACGAAGGTAAACGCGACATGGTGCTCGACATTCTTTCTCCGCTGATGGAAGTCACTGTTCCAGAGGGGGCCTTCTACGCCTTTCCGGAAGTTCCCTCTTCGCTGGGAATGAGTGGAACCCAGTTCACCGAGCGTTTGCTCGATCACAATGTGATCGCGATACCCGGTGGCGTCTTCAGTGATCGTGATACCCATTTTCGAATCAGCTTCGCATCGGATGATGAGCGACTCGAGATGGGCCTGCGAGCGATTGCGAAGGCAGTTCAGGAGCACTGACCAATCTCTGCCCTGTAAGGAAAATCCCCGTCGAAACACGAGGCTTCGACGGGGAGGAGGGGAGAAAGAGCGAATTGATTCAGCCTGCAGGCAGGCTTTCTGGTCGTCGGGTGGGAGGTGTCCTGGCCTGAAAAGTCGTATCTGGACGACTATCGATGCCTATGCAACCCGCCGACACCAACTGAATCGGTTGCATTCTCTTCGGAAGTCCAGAAAACTATTGAAATAGTGCACTTTGAAAGCCGTTTTTCTGGGTCTCAAAGTCCATCAAGTCCCCGTTGTTCCAGCATTGGCAAGGGGATAGGAGCTATTCGCCGATACTTCGTGAATGAGCTGTTTCCAGGTGCTGATAACCCGATTTGGATCATTTTGCTGCCGAACATGATCGTGAGCCATCTCGGCAAGCCTCGTTCGGCGGTCTGAATCACTCAGCAGATTCTCTATGGCCCGGATCCATCCACCCTTGTCCGATTCCGTCAGAAGGCACTGATGCGCTCGCTCGGAGCTGGTGAGCATCGGATGATCGGGTCGAAGTACGACACACCCTCTGGCCATGGCTTCATCGATCACCGATCTGGTGCAGCACGTGCTGTTGGCGACAAGCATCAAGGTGCAATCGCCGAGCAGTGGTCGAAGCATCGATGCATTGCTGAATGATGATGTCCGCTCAAGAAGACCAAGTGATTCGGCATGTCGCCAGACCACGTTGCTCTTCGATGTTCCAAGTTCGATGAACAGATGGAGATCCGGATGGGCGGGGACGATTTCAGCCAGACTCTCGAGAATGCGTCTTGTGTTGCCGATATCCGATTCGGCATCAATGATGGCGATGGAGGGAGGCTGGTCAGTCTTGTCGAAATCGGCATTCACGACTTCGATCGGATAAGGGGTCGTGGCCACCAGATGATGTTCGTTGCGTTCTCGCATCGCAGCTGCCAGTCCACTCGAGGCGGTTGCGAATGCCGAGGCCATCTGTGGTCGAAGGGGAGGGCGTCTGATGTGATCGGTCTCCCAGCATTCGACAACGAGTGGCAATTCCAGTGAGATGGCCAGTTCATGCGCGATTGGTGTGGCGAACTGTCCGAAGGCGATGATGGCATCCGGTAGCGTCCGGCCGATTTCTCGACTCAGGGAATCGATGATCCTTCTCTTCAGAATCCAATTCAATGGCATCGGTGTCTGGAGAGGTGAATCGGTCGAGAGCCGGACCAGTTCATCCCGAGAGGACTCCGGTGACTGGAGTATCTCCGTCACCTGCATGTCCGCCTCCTGGATTCCCAGAAGCATGTCCTTGATCGACTGCTCCTCCTGGGCTCTCCTGGCATCGTCGATGATCACCAGTACATGCATCATCCGCGAGCCCTCCATGGCGACTGATCGTGCTGAAGGGGTTTGAGCGCCTCGGACATGTCATGTGGAATCCGAGTTGGTTTTCTCGAGTCCAGATCGACATGGACCCACAGGGTCGATGCGGTGCAGACGATCTCGGGTGCACCATCACGCATGGCCCAGATGAGGGTGTCCCGCCAGGATTTGACGCGTCTGATATCGCGGACCCAGGTGGTGATGAAGAACGATTCGTCGGGAAGCGCCTCGGATCGATAATCGATTTCGTGGCGTGCCACGAAGAACATCGATCCGGTATCAAGCAGATCCTGATACGACCAACCTGCATGAGACAGGGCCATCTCCGCGGCTCGATCGATCCATCTGACAATCTCGATGTTGGAAATGTGGTTGACGAGCTGGCTCATCCCTCTTGTCGAGGGGTGAAGTTCCAGCCAGGTGGCTCCCGGCTGCATTGCCCATGGATGGGGTGCCTCCGGACTCCTCTCGAGTAGCTGCATGTCCGGTCTGTCTCCGGCTACTGATCGGGCGGTCGCCATCAGGAAGGCTCCTCATCGAGGGTGTGAGCCAGTGATCTCAGATAGGACCAGGTGTAGAGGCCGGTGTCGTGTCCATCGGAAAAGCGGATCCGAACGGCGTAGCTGCCGACCAGTTCCAGATCCTCAGCCGTCAGGGGCCCACTGCTACCGCCTGGGATGACGGTCAGTGGATTCGCCTCTATCTCGCTTCTCATGGTCTTGGCTTCGGCGGATGGGGACATGCGTCGCAGATGCTTTACGGGCAGGAAATCCGTGCTCCCGTCCTGCCAGGTGATGGTCAGTCCACGGGTGCGTTCGAGATCTAGATGCTTTGGAGTGGGTTCGTTCATGGACTCACGAATGCCTGTCTGGGGGTATGGTGGGTATCCTACCCTCGTACACCTGATGGATCGCTCCACAGGTGATTCTGGAGGCAAGGAGATCCCCCGATGAAGCAATGTTCGCCTGCAGCGACTCCCCGAGTGGATGGCCATGTCGCGGACAGGCTCTGTGCCGCCCTCGAGCAGGTGCAATCCCCCGTCTGCGTCGGACTTGATCCTGTCCTGGAGAAGCTGCCGGCGGCGATCCGTCCATCGGTGGATGATCCCCAGTCCCGAGTCGACTCCATCGAGTCATTCTGCATGGGTGTGCTGGATTCGATTGTCGATCACATCGCAGTCGTCAAGTTCCAGTCGGCCTGCTTCGAGCGTCATGGTTCCATCGGCATGGAGGCGATGGCACGATTGATCCTCGCGGCCAAGGAAAGATCATTGCTTCCGATACTCGATGCCAAGCGTGGTGATATCGGTATTTCGGCATCACACTATGCCGTGGCCGGTCGTGAACTCGGCTGTGATTGGATGACGATCAACGGCTGGCTTGGAGCCGACGGAATCGATCCGTTCCTTCTCGACAACAGTGGCGCATTCGTGCTGGTCAGGACATCCAACCCCTCCGGTGAGCAGATGCAGAATCTGGTGCTCGAGGATGGCCGAACGGTTTCGGAGGCGATGGCGGATCTCGTCGTTCAGATAGGAGCCGGTCATGTTGGTGATTCCGGATACAGTTCACTCGGCGCCGTAGTCGGCGCGACCCATCCAGATGAACTGTCGACACTTCGTGAACGACTCGCCGGATCCATCCTGCTATTGCCCGGTTACGGAGCACAAGGGGGGACCGCCGATGGAATCCGTCCCTGCTTCGACCAGAATGGACTCGGTGCCGTGGTGACATCAAGCCGTGGAATCATCTATTCACAAGCTGGCGGACATGGAGACTGGAAGAAGTGCGTGCGTGAATCCGCTGCGACATTCAGTGACGAAATAGGCCGTATTTCAGGAATGAGATCATGACTAGCACAACTGGCGGTGTATCTGGCGTTTCGATTCCGGGATGGCGAATTCTGGTCGTGCTGTTGTGTTTCGGCATCGTGCTGGCCTTGCCGTTCGTCTTCAGGGAGCCGCGGGTTGCCGATGAGAGCGACGCGCGGCGAGTCATCATCATCAGTCCGCACAACGAGCAAATCCGCTTCGAGTTCAGCCATGGCTTCGAAAAATGGCACGAACTGAAGTACGGCGAGCCCGCTCGCGTCGTCTGGAGCACTCCAGGCGGTACATCCGAGATTCGAAAGATGCTCCAGTCAGACTGGAAGGCCGCGCTCAAGCAGGGGCAGCAGCCGGGAGGCAACGCCGATCTGGTGTTCGGTGGCGGATCCTATGAGCATGGTCAGTTCAAGACCGGTGTGAAGTTCGTACTCAAGGATCAGTCCAAGGAGGAAGTCGTCTCCTGGATCAGGCGTCTGGGTGGTGAGTCCATTCCGGCACTGGATGATGCCTCGCAGGTCGCAACGGTCCAGATCGGTGATGTGAAGGCGGACATAGCTGCCCAGGAAAACGATCCATCCAGATGGTCCATAACGGCCACTGCCACCATCAGCATCCCCGCAGGTATTCCAACTGATCAGCTCACGCAGACCTACGGGCGTACCGAGGTGGCGGGCACACCACTTTGGGATGCCGACCAGTACTGGCTTGGAACGGCCTTGTCAGCCTTTGGAATCATCTTCAACAACGATCTGCTTGAAGAACTCGATGTTCCCCAGCCGATTTCCTGGGATGCGTTGTGCAACCCCAAGCTTCGTCAGGAAGTAGCCCTGGTGAATCCGGCGCAGTCCGGATCGGTGACCACGGCCTTCGAGACGATTCTCAAGAGGCGTGACTGGACTCCTGGTTGGTGGATTCTCAGGCGCGCAGCCGCAAATGCCAGATATTTCTCGGCGTCGTCGCTTCGAGCTCCCACGGATGTGGCCCAGGGGGATGCGGCCATGGGGGTCAGCATCGATTTCTTCGGCCGATTCGAATCGCAGAGCCTGCGTGACCACGGCGCCGGAGATCGGGTCGGGTATATCGATCCGCCCGGGGAGACCATGCTGGACCCGGATCCGATCTCTCTGTTGATGAATCCGCCGGACCTGGAGATGGCCAGACGTTTCATCGAATTCACGCTCGAGCCCGCCGGTCAGTCTCTCTGGCAGTTTCCGCCCGGAGAGAGTGTCGATGGTCTTGGCCCAAGGCAGTATTCACTCAGGCGACTGCCGGTTTCGGCCGGGTTGTACAAGTCGCATATCCATCGATTCGTCGATCAGATCGATCCGTTCATCAACGCGGAGCCGCCTCCATTCAATGATCGCAACATGCGGACATTCATTGCGCCGGTGTTTCAGGCGTCCGCCATGGATACGGTCGTCGAGCTCGAAGCGGCATGGAACGCGATCGTCTCACATCCTTCCTATCCACCAGGACAGGAGGGCGTCGTGACCGCCATGGACGTCTCCGATCCGCAGCTTCGACGAATGCTCGAGCTCTTCGATGAGATTCCCGAGGTGCCCGGACCCGATGGCAGCAGCTGGTCCCTGTCCACGATGGAGGGTCGTGCCAAGATCAAGTCCGGATGGATCAAGAGAGGGTGGGCTGATGCCGTACCAAAGCTCTGGGACAAGGAAGCCAATCCGAAGCGTGCCTTGAGACGCTACCTGAGCAAACGATTCCTTGAGAACTATCGCCAGGTCGTGGAGCTTTCTCGAGGCAACAATGAAGAGCAGCCAAGCTGATGTCAGTTGAAAAGAGTCATTACGAGGCGCCTCCACGAACCGGCATCATCGCCACATTGGGGCCGGCGACCGATGATCCACAGGTGCTCGAGCGAATCATCGAATCCGGTGCCTCGATATTCAGGATCAATTTCAGCCATGGTGAACCTGATTCCCACAAGGATCGCATAGCGGCCGTGCGGGCACTCGAGCGATCGACAGGAAGGCCACTGGCCATCATGGGGGATCTGCCGGGTCCCAAGATCAGACTCGTTGAAGTGGCTGATGGTGGAATCCTGCTCGAGACTGGTCAGGAGATCTGCTTTGACAGCCATGAAACCGGGCCGTGTCGCCCGGGCGAGAATGGCAAGGTTGTACTCGGATGCACCTGGTCTGGACTGGTGGATTGCGTTCAGGAAGGTGATCGCGTCCTCATCAACGACGGTCAGGTCAGATTGCTGGCCATTGGATCAGAATCCGATCGACTGATCTGCCGGGTCACCACTGGTGGTCTGATCTCCTCCCACAAGGGTGTGAATCTTCCGGACAGTGATCTGGACATCGAAGTACCGACTCCGCATGACCGATCTCTGGCCGAGTGGGCCATCGGACACGACGTCGATCTGCTGGCCATGAGCTTTGTCCGATCGGCCAGTGAGATCGAGGTGGTACGTGATCTGCTTCAGGAGAAGGGCAAGAGTCTGGGGCATGAACGGCCATTGCCGATCATCGCCAAGATCGAGGTTCCAGCTGCTGTGCATGCCGCGGAATCGATCATCGCCGCGGCGGACGGCGTGATGGTTGCTCGGGGCGATCTGGGTGTGGAGATGGATCTCGCTTCCGTTCCAATCATTCAGAAGCGACTGCTTTCCCTCGCCAGAAGACTGGACCGACCGTGCATCGTGGCCACTCAGATGCTTCAATCCATGGTCGACTCACCGGTACCCACGAGGGCCGAGGCCAGTGATGTGGCCGGCGCCATCTTCGATGGTGCCGATGCCGTCATGCTCTCCGGTGAGACGGCCGTTGGCGACTATCCGATCATGGCCGTCGAGACGATGCGTCGAATCTGCTCCCAGACCGAAGCGTGGATGGATTCAGATGGCTGTCAGGTGGCTGCTGGTGCGCCGCTCGATTCGATCGATCAGGGAATGAATGACACCCACGCTCTTGTGGAGGGAATCTGGTCGACAGCCCATGCCGTTCAAGCCAAGTGCATCGTGGTCTTTTCGGAATGGGGGACCTGGTCACGGTTGATCAGCCGGAGCACGAGGCCGATTCCCATCGTCGCCTACACATCCCGACTTTCCGTCGTCAGGCAGATGCTGTTCTGCAGGGGAGTGATTCCCGAGCTGATGGAAGTCAGGCCCGATGCCGAGATCCTCGGCAGGGACGCGGAGCATCGATTGAGGAATCTCCATTGGCTGGAGCCCGGCGATGCCATTCTGGTCGTGATCGGCCGGCCGATGGCCCAGACGATCCACTCCGTACGCGTGACCGTCCAGCGAATATCCGACTCAGAGACGACGACATGAAAGCGTCCATTCTGGTAATCGGTGACGAGCTGCTCGGCGGGCGCTGTCAGGATACGAATTCGGGATGGTTGTGCGGTGAACTGTCTTCCCTGGGGCTTGCCGTCACGCAGGTCCGTACCGGTCCGGATGACGAGGACTGGATTGCGTCGGCGATGTCGGACATGACCGCTGAGTGTGACCTGCTCCTGGTCACAGGTGGATTGGGCCCGACTCCAGACGATCTCACACGTGAAGGACTGTCGACGTTTCTCGGGGAGGATCTGGTCGACGATGAGACGGCGCTTTCATGGATCAAGGCCTCCTTCTCGGAATCTGGTCTGGAGATGAATCCGTCCCAGGTCAGATTGGCGACGAGACCCCGCAGTGCAACGTGCTATCGAAACCATGCCGGAACCGCACCCTCGATCAAAGCTCACCGTGACTCGCGCTCGATCTGGTTGCTTCCTGGTCCACCAAGGGAACTTCGCGACGCCTGGCAACGACATGTCCGCCCATGGCTTTCAAGCGAAGGGGTGTCGGGTCGAACCGTCGAACCGGTCACCATCAAGTGCTTCGGTCTGATCGAGGCCTCCCTGGAGGAGCGGCTTGGTTCGTTGGCAGATCGCTCGAACAGACCACTGGCTGGAACTCGAATCAGTGGTGGTGAATTCCATCTTCATGTCGACCCCTGCGGAGTCACCCAGCCGGCCATGGATGCCTATGTGAAAGCAGCCCATGAAAGACTTTCGCCCTACGACTTCGGACGAGAGGACCAGACGCTCGCGTCGGTTGCCGGTGAGCTACTGGGTGATCGTGGACAGACCCTCTCAATGGCTGAATCATGTACCGCAGGGCTCATCAGCAGTGCGATCGTGGATGTGCCCGGATCGAGTGCATGGTTCCATGGAGGCTGGGTCGTCTACAGCAACGAGATGAAGACCGATTGTCTGGGGATCGACCCGGTGACCATCGACAGCGTCGGTGTGGTCTCGCGAGAGGTGGTCGAAGCACTGGCTCGCCAGTCGATCGAACGTTCCGGTTCGGACTGGGCCCTGGCCGTTTCCGGAATAGCGGGGCCCGATGGGGGGACGCCGATCAAGCCTGTCGGAACCGTCTGGATAGCCTGCCATGGTCCGGGTGTGGAATCACAACGTTGTTTCCGATTCACCGGTGGTCGTCTGGTTGTCAGGCATCGAGCAACGGCTGCGGCTCTTCAGCTGCTTCGATGGTCTCTGCAGGGGCATGACCCGATGACGCCGATGTCCTGGGACGCCGAGTCATGATGACCGAGGGCTACATCGCGATCGGTTCGAACCTTGGCGATCGTCTCAAGACGATTCTCATGGGAATCGATCTGATCGACGAGCTGCCGGAGGTCGCGGTGCTTCGCGTGAGCACGATGCTCGAGACCCGTCCGGTCGGCGATGTCGATCAGCCGGATTTCCTCAATGGTGTTCTCAAGGTCCGAGCCGATCTTGATGCGTCGACGATGTTGAGGAAACTGCTGGACATCGAGTCCTCTCTTGGTCGAGACCGTTCCTCATCCACGACCGGAGGTCCACGAACGATCGATCTGGACTTGATTCTCTGGGGAAACGCGGTAATTGAATCGGAGGATCTGATACTCCCTCATCCACGTTTCCACGAGCGGGCCTTCGTGCTGCTGCCCATGGTCGAATTGGCGCCAGACCTGATTCATCCAACGATGGGTTCGAGCATGCAGTCGCTTCTGGCCGCCGACATCCAGTCGAATGGAGACCTGTTGAAGAGATGTCGCCCAGCAGGCCCGGGGCCTTTGATTCCACCTTCTTCCTGACTGAAGCAGGTATCTTTCGCGGCTTCTGGACCGATCAAGGTGTATGATTTGGTGATGACCACTTCACTTAATCGTCTTCTCGCAATAGTCTTCGTCTGTGGACTCTGTCTGGGCTTCTCGCCTGTCGAGGCGTTCTCGCAGAACAGTCCTTCGCAGTTTCGCCCGATCGCGCCCGAGAATCTTGGCGACGTGGATCCCAAGGAGGTCTCGGCCGCCATGAAGCTCCTCGAGGAGGCTCAGCAGGCGTTTCGCCAGGCGCCGGCCATCACCTCCGTCTCGAAGCTCGTGGTCAACACGGGGGATCAGACCCGGGAACTCGTCGTCAGTGCCAAGTTCGGCCCCGATGGACAGACTTTTCTGGAGACGCCCGACTCTCTCG
>MDTG01264574.1_pt1 | contig 42620 bp, 40 predicted proteins | sample 811421 | NCBI WGS metagenome assembly MDTG01 (sample SAMN05326645, study PRJNA326480) | marine metagenome | isolation source: seawater | place: Pacific Ocean: South East | collected 2011 | reverse complement strand
TGATCAAGCAAAATATCTAACTAAATTAATCAGTAAGAACAATAGTTTAGAGCTATTATCTCCAACTTCACTTAATATTGTCAATTTTAGATTTAAGAATCCGAGGCTTGATGATGCTCAGTTAAATGAAATCAATAGTGAGATATTAATGAAATTACATGAAAGTGGGAATTCTGCCCCCTCATCTGCCCTTTTAGGTGATAATTTTTCACTCAGAGTAGCTATCTGCAATCACCGAAGTCAACGTTCTGATTTTGATGACCTTGTTGAGGATGTTATTAATATAGGTAACCAGTTGTTAATATAGAGAAATTGGAAAATTTCGTCAAAATCTAGGCTCAAAAGGCAATTCAACAACAATACCAGTACCATCAGCATATGAGTTATCAACGGTTAGCAATCCGCCATGAGCCTTAGCAACCAACTTAGCAATATATACGCCCAGCCCTGTTCCCCCAGTATGCCTGGCCCTAGAAGGGTCACCTCTATAAAAGGGCTCACCAAAAAACTTCAATTGATCCTCGCTAATACCTGGCCCTAAATCGTTAACATGAATTATTGTTGCATAATCAGTGACCTCAAATAAAACCTCAACAGAATCTGATTTATTTTGATTATATTTCAAGGCGTTACTTATTAGATTTTTCAGCATCAATACAATTCTTGCTTTATCACAATTTAAAAACATGCCTTCATAGTTATTAAATTTAATTAGATGTTTCTCTCTAGAAAAATAATCATTAGTCAAACTATTGATTATACTGTCAACCGATACACGCTCTATATTAATCCCTTCATGCCTACTATTGAGCCTTTCTGCTTCAATTAATGTTGATATTATTTTTTCCATTTCATCGAGATCGCTAATAAGATCCTCTTGACCCTCTTGATTGGACTGTAATTCCATAGCTAATCTTAATCTTGATAGAGGCGACCTTAACTCATGACTGATACCTAGTAATAATTGACGCTTTGCATCTAACATCATCTCTACATCTTCAGCCATCTTATTAACATCTAAAGCAAGGTCCCCTAATTCATCATTTCGTAGATTTTTTATCCGAAACCTAACATTACCACGACCAATCTCAGCGGCGCCCTGCCTTACTATCTCAATAGGTTTAAATAACCATCTTACTGCTAAGTAAGTGATCAAAACTAACAATAAAGATGAACCAATAATAATCGGTAATAAGCTTCTTTTCTCAACGGGTACTGATGAAATTTTAGGTGTGGAGACAATAATCGCATAATCACCATCTTCAATTTTTAAAAAACGATGTTTTTCAATACTGGCAAATTCTACATCATCTAATTCATCAAGCCATTGACTAGCTACATTACTCAACTGATCACTTGAACTAAAGGATAGTTGTTCTAGTTTTGGAAATGTGGGATCAGATGCCCAATTAATATCCTTGCCGATAATTCTAATATCAACAGGCACCTTATTTGTTATTTCGATCGCATTATCGATCCGTGGCGGACTACCAATATCTTGTTTTACATAGTTAATATGAAGCGATAAGTGACCACTCACCAATTCCCTCAACTCATCTGTTTCGTAGACCCAGCGCAAACCAAAAAATGCAGCGTAAGCAAATAAAATACCAGATAGAAAGAAGATGCCCAGTAGACGTAAAGACAAAGAGTGTCCAATACGTTTTAGCATTTTTTATTGTTGTGGAATCTCTTTGGCGACGAAAATGTATCCACTCCCCCAGATAGTTTGAATAAATCTAGCTGGTTTGATTTTATCACCAATTTTATTTCTGACACGACTGACCATAATATCAATTGAACGAGTTAGTATTGTAGCATTGATTCCTCTTAACTTTGATAAGAGTTCATCTCTATGCATTTTTTTGCCTGTATTTTTAGCCAAAATAAATAATAATTCATACTCCATTGATGTGAGCTCAATTAAGTTACCATCAATTTCAACAGTGCGATTATTTGTGTCCATTGTTAATCCGTCGAATCGTAATACCCCATCACCAGATTTGACCTCTTGATCTACCCGCCTTAACAGCGATTGAATACGCGCCACTAATTCTCTAGGTTCGAAAGGCTTACCAATATAGTCATCTGCGCCGAGTTCAAGTCCCGAAATACGATCAGATAGATCACCTCTTGCGGTTAACATAATAATAGGCATGTTACTTTTTTTACGTACCTCTGCACATACAGCAAAACCATCCATACCGGGAAGCATAACGTCTAACAATAAAAGATCAGGGTCCGATATCTCGAGTCTTTTCAAGCCTTTCTCTGCATCACTGATACAATCTAATTTCATACCATAACGTGAGAGATAATTTTTTAATAGTTCTGAATGTCTATAATCGTCGTCAATCAATAATATTTTTATCATCTTCTTATTATACTTTTTTTATAAACTTAACGAAATCATAGTGATAGATGTTACGAATTGAAACAAAGATAGCACCCTAATTTAATTTTATCTTAGAGCACCTGTTATGCTGTCAATTGATAACGTACTTAACAACTATTCTTGACAAAACAAACATTAAAAAAGAAATACCATCTCATTTACCAAAACTTATTTTCAATCATTAATGACAAAGATAAGCTAAATGCCCCTCCCGAAATAAACATATTCCAATCACGATGACGCAGACCAAATAAATTCAAGAAAATGTAAACCGTTCCCACGATAAAAAATACGACGAGTAACTGGCCTAACTCAATACCCAAATTAAAACCTAATAACGGTACTAATATTGAAGATTCATCCATAAGTAATGCACGAAAATAGTTTGAAAAACCCATCCCATGAATAAAACCAAAAAATAATGCCATCAAATATCGGCTATTTAGTTTTTCTAATTTTTCCATGTGATCATATTTGAAAACATTATGAATTGCAGTAAGTAATATCGTGACAGGTATTAGAAACTCAATAACTCTGGAAGAGATAGTTAGGATACTAAATGAAGTTAAAGCCAGCGTAACACTATGACCTATTGTAAATGCAGTTACTAATATTAAGAGATTTTTCCATTGCTCCAATCGGTATACTGCGCATAATGCGATAAGGAATAAAATATGATCATATCCAGCTAGATCAGAAATATGATCAAAGCCTATTTGAAGATAGAAAGGGAATAAATTCATATCAATAAACCAATGTATGAGTCTGTGTATTTTTGTTTAGCATAAGGCTAGTTGAGGCATCATTAACATGAATGTAAACGATGTTGGTCTGATCAAAAAATAGATCGGTAAAAACAGCATTCTTGATCTTCAGAGAGATTAATGGTGTGGTTTGCAAATATTCAAAAGTTATACCCAAGGCAGTATTTATTCCCTCACCTTTTAATCTTTTTTGTTTGATTTTTAATGGAATTCTCTTGCCATTTACCTCTATATAGAAGTAGTTGTTTATATATTCCATTAACATTGAATCAGCCATTGGTGATTCATCAGGCTCACAAAAGCGTAATTCTCTGCTCTCTGGGTCAAAAACTAATGCTTCATTTACATCCATTAAAAAAAGTCTAAGACTAACGGTTATAATTTTCTCTTCATCTGAATATTCAATCTCGCTAAGTGATAATCTCAGTGGATGAGAAAGAGAAGCTAGTGGCTGATTAAATACAAGTAACGCAACTATATATATAGAGACTGGCGAAAAAACCCTCCTCAAGTTGATATATTAGCTTGTATTTTTTCTGCAACAGCTTGAACTTCCTCAAATACACGCATTAAGTTCTTACCCCATATTTTTTCAATATCCACTTCAGAATATCCCCTGCGAACTAATTCAATTGTGATATTCATAACTTCGCTAGCATCAAAAACACCGTTGATTCCTCCTCCACCATCGAAATCACAGCCAATTCCAACATGGTCTATACCAGCAACTTTCACAATATAATCGATATGGTCTACCGCATCACGAACTGTCGCTAATGGCGTAGGGAATTTTTTGTTTATCTCATTGAGCGCTTTCCTCATTTCTGAACGTTCACTAGACGTCATCTCACTAGTTGGTTTCATATTTGTACGTAACTTTGTACTTGCCGCCACTCGCTCAGGATTTTCAGGTTTGTCGCGCAGGTAATCAGAAAGCATAGTTAATTGCACAACACCACCATTCTTAGCTATGAGCTCAAGCATCTCATCTGACATATTTCGCTTATGATCAGTTACCGCACGTGCATTTGAGTGACTTGCTATTATAGGTGCTTTCGAAAAAGTAATTGCATCATAAAAAACATCGTCACTACCATGTGAAACATCGACCATTATTCCCAGCCGATTCATCTCTTTTACAACCTCTTCACCAAATTTACTTATTCCTTGATGCTCAGGCCCCTTTGGATCGGTTGCAGAGTCTGCCAAATCATTGTTAGAGGAGTGTACTAATGTAATGTAGCGCACGCCCTTATTAAAGAAATTTTCAACGTTTGTTATGTCACCACCAATAGGATAACCATTTTCGATACCAATATAAATAGCGCGTTTATTATCTTTTTCCAATTCATAAGCATCTGCCGGATTCAAGGCAAGCCCGACATCGTTTGAATTTTGATTTGTAGAGGCTACAACTGCATCAATCATTTGAAGCGCTAGAGTCTTAGCTCGTTCATTATTATCATCATCTCGAATATCTTGCGCAACGAATGCGGCAAAAAAAACTGCATCTAAACCACCTTCTTTCATTCTTGGGTAATCGACTTTAGAACCTGTCTCATTGGGGTCATGTCTTTCGGATAAATCAAAACCTGGCTCGATCATGCGTATTGGCGTATCTGCATGAGTATCCAGTGTCAGCACACGATCATGTATTTCTAAGGCGCGCTTTATTAATTGCTCTTCTGTCTCAGCGTTTGATTCAATGGCCTTATTGTCCGAACTACAGCCATAAAATAAAAAAATAATAACACCACAAATAAGCCCAAATTTAAATCTTCTAATCATTATAGATCCCTATATTCAACACCCAAAAATTTTTAGTGATGCAAACTCCATTGCATTTTTTTTAACGAAAGACAACACTACCATAAATTGTTGTGATAATAAAAAACTACCCATACCGCTCTTTCATTGATGAGTGTCAGGCAAAAATATTTTCATAATTAAGAAAGATTATGTTAATCAATTATCTATTATCCAGTTTAAAATTTAATTGAATTAAATATAGAATGGAAAAATCGTTATTACTGTAATCTATCAATATGGTTATTGCCTACTTCTTGAAATAACAAAGATTTTAAGTGAGAATCTTTTATGAAAGTATAATGAAAAATTTAAGGATTAAGTAATAATTTAAGTTAGCGGCTATTTTTATGAATACAAGAATAATATTAAACATAGTTTTTTTCATTTTATTATCAGCCTGCTCAAATGATACGAAGAAAGATTTTGATGTAATTATAAGTAATGGGACTATTTATGATGGGCTTGGTAATGAGCCTCTCAATACTGATGTTGGTATAATTGGTGATGTCATCGCTAAAATAGGAAATCTCAAAGACTTCTCTGCAAGCAAGCATATTGATGCTACAAATATGGTGGTTGCTCCTGGATTCATTAATATGCTCTCTTGGGCTACTCAGCCTCTACTCATAGATGGACGAGCACTCAGTGATATCAAACAAGGTGTAACACTCGAGATAATGGGTGAAGGCAACTCGATGGGCCCTCTAAATGACGCGATGAAGATCAGCATGAAAGAAAAACAAAGTAACATTAAATATGATGTTACATGGACCACTCTGAACGAATATCTCGAGCGTATTGTTGATCAAGGGGTTTCTGTTAATGTTGCATCGTACGTTGGTGCCACCACTGTTCGTATTCATGAGCTAGGCTATATAAATCGTAAGCCCACTCCTGAAGAGCTTATAAAAATGCAAAATCTAGTGGAAGAAGCAATGCTTGATGGCGCAATAGGAGTTGGCTCATCTTTAATATATACACCAGCGAGCTTTGCAGATACCGATGAGTTAATTGCATTAGTCAAAATTGCCGCTAAATACAATGGTGCATATATATCCCATCTGAGGTCTGAGGCAAATCAACTTGAAGAGGCTGTGCTCGAATTAATAAAAATTGCAAGTATAACTGGAGCACCCGCTGAGATATATCACTTAAAAGCAGCAGGTAAGAATAATTGGCATAAACTTGAAAATGTTTTTGATTTGATAGAGTCCGCAAGAAACTCTGGTTTAAGGATAAGTGCAGATATGTATACTTATCCAGCTGCAGCTACGGGACTAGATGCTACAATGCCTCCTTGGGTCCAAGAAGGTGGGCACAATGAGTGGGTTAAGCGATTACAGATCCCTTCTGTAAGAGAAAAAGTCTCACAAGAAATGCTTGACGTTGATTCATCCTGGGAGAATTTTTACACCCAAGCTGGTCCAGAAGGAATATTGTTAACTGGTTTTCGAAACTCCAAATTAAAAAAATATACGGGCATGACTCTTCAAGAAGTTAGCGAAATTAGAGGTACGCCTCCACAGTTTACCGCTATGGATCTTGTTATAGAGGATAACAGTCGTATTGATGCAGTATTTTTTCTAATGTCAGAAGAAAATGTAACTAAGCAAATAAAGAAACCTTGGATAAGCTTTGGCTCTGACGCTGGTGCAGTTGCAAGTGAGGGAGCATTTATCGAAAAAAGTCTTCACCCTCGAGCTTATGGAAACTTTGCTAGAGTTATAGGTAAATATGTTAGAGATGAGCATGCCATAACAATGAAGGAGGCTATTAGAAGATTAACCTCATTGCCTGCAAAAAATACAGGAATACAAAATCGCGGCTCTATTGAAATAGATAACTACGCAGATATTGTCATATTTGATCCTAAAAAAGTTAATGACAAAGCAACATTTGAAAAACCTCACCAATACGCAGTTGGAATGCAACATGTTTTTGTCAACGGAACTCAAGTATTAAATAATGGTATTCATACCGGTGCTATGCCAGGAAAAATTGTGCGTGGCCCAGGTTGGCGTGGCTGGAACGTGAACTTTAATTAAAAACAAAGATGGAAATACAATGCTAAAATTTATTCTCTTAATGCTTCTTATCGTAACTACAACTATCAATGCACAATTGGTAAGCAGTCAGGACTATAAGGCCAGACATCAAAAATTAGCACTAGAAATATATGAAAAAACCATAGCAATGAGGACGGCAGCTGGGCACAATCAAGTCAAAGTGATGGCCCACTATTTAGCTGATCGTTTTCGTGATGGGGGTTTTGATGATAATGATATAAATATTATTCCTTTTATCTCACCAAATGGCGAAGAAATTGCGTCACTAATAGTCCGTTTTAGGGGTGATAATACTTCTAATAAAAAACCTATATTATTTGTGGCTCATATGGACGTAGTAGATGCATTAAAAAAAGATTGGGTAAAAGATCCATTCAAACTAATAGAAGAAGATGGATATTTTTTTGGAAGAGGAACAGCTGATGATAAATCAGGCACCACCCTCCTTACGGCAGCTTTTATAAAGCTGAAAAATGAGGGTTTTATACCAAATAGAGATCTGATTATCGCTTTTACTGGTGATGAAGAAACTGAAATGCTAACTATTGAGGATATGGTTAAGAATCATAGAAATCTTATTGATGCAGAATACGCTATAAATGCCGATTCTGGCGGTGGGAGATTAGATAAGAATTACAAGCCAATAGCTTATCAAATTCAAGCCGCAGAAAAAACGTACGCCGATTATACGATTTCTATTACAAACCCAGGAGGACATAGTTCAAGACCAACAAAAGTTAATGCAATTTATGACCTTGCTCAAGCATTAAAGGAAATTGAATCTTATACTTTCCCAGTTCAATCAAATGATATAACGCTTGAATATTTCAAAATGAGATCAGACGCCGAAAAAAATCAACTAGGTGAAGCTATGTTGGATTTTTCTATAGACCCTAACGATACCAAAGCTGCTGAAATAATATCCAATGATCCCAATCAAATTGGAATAATTAAGACTACTTGTGTTGCTACAATGCTTGATGCGGGTCATGCAGAAAATGCTCTTCCCCAAAGTGCTAGCGCTAATATAAATTGTCGTTTATTTCCTGGTACAAAAGTCGCTGAAATTAGCTCAAAACTTCGTGAAATAATTTCAAATCCAAATATAAAAATTAATGTCTCAGGAACACCCAAATCTGCACCTGCCTCACCACTTAAAGAAGAAATAATGGATGCGTTAAGAAAAACTGTACACGCTCAATATCCGGACCTCCCTATCATTCCTTATATGACAACAGGTGCAACTGACGGCAGAGCCCTAAGAGCAGGTGGAATTCCTACTTACGGCTCAATTGCTTTTTTTAGTCGCGGAGAAGATAATTTTGCTCATGGCTTAAATGAACGAGTATTAGTTAAATCATTCTTTGATGCCCTAGAACATTGGGATATTCTTATAAAAGAACTCAGTAAGAATTAAATACTCTATAAGCTACTAACTTGGCCATTCATGATCGAAAGGAAAAGGTTTTTCTTCGGTATTGTAAGTTAAGAAATTGATTATTTCTGCAACGTATTTACCTATAGATAGACCAAAATCTCGAAGCTTCATGTTTGTTTCTGATGTAAAGAGTACGGAAAAGAACTGCAAAGTAGCAATACCAAAAATTAACATCCTGCATACCCAGAATACAACCACAAATAAAAGCATATACATCAGTCTTTTCCACACTGGCACGGACTTTAAATTTGCCTCATAATCATAGGTATAGTCAGCATTATTGTCGTCAGTTAAATTGATTTCATCATCATCTTGCATATCAAAATCCTATTACTTATCTATTATTTTCTGGGAGTTAGGTACATAACTATATCAGCTCTTACAACTTCACGCTCATTGGTATCAGTCACTATTACCGGTACAAAAACATCTGCTTTCTCACCTTCTTTAATTTCCGGCATAACCGCCCTCGCTGTTATATGAGTATTTGCAGGTAACAAATAACTAATACTCATACCCTTTGGAATCCAGCGCATACTTGAAACTAAACCAGCCTCCATCAATGTTCCTGCTGCTAACTCACAAAGATTAGCTACTGCAATCACATGAATTGTTCCCAAATGATTAGTTACACTTCTTTTTTTCTTCATAGCAACCTCTACTACCTCATTACTATATGTAATAAATGAAGGTGAAATAGTTGAGAAATATGGTACTCGCCAACAAACTAATTTTGCAAAAAACCATCTTCCTATTTGATTGCCGCCAATCACACCCCAGACTTTTAAGACTACAGATTCTTTATGCATCTTGCTCAGTCTTCGGTTGGTGAATACGCCCAAACAAAACCATCACTATTTGGCATTTTAACATTTGGCAAGGTGCTCAATGACATTACTTCTTCTTCAGAGATAATATCATTGAGATGAAGTATATAAGCAGTTAATGAATAAACCTCATCATTCGATAAAGTCCCTGGCATTTGGTAAGGCATTGCTCGTCTAATATAGTCGAATAAAATAGTTGCATGGGGCCAGTAACTCCCTACTGTTTTTTTAGGAATTGGACCTTTAATAGTGCCATGACCACCGACCAAATCGCCATTAATGCCACCTATTGCATTCTTCCCATGACAAGCAATACATTGCACTTCATAAAGTAACTTGCCTTTGTTAGCATCGCCCGAACCTTGAGGTAAACCATCACCATTAGGCATCACAACGAAGTCAACCCGATCAATATCTTCAATTGAGATCGAATTCCCTAAATTTGGATTCTTATTTATAATTAACCCATCTGCCATCAGCGATCGAGTCAAAAAAAATATGCATAGCGCTAAAATCCTATAAATAGGCATTATTAACCTCCCCTTTCGCATCGATACTCCAAGTTTGAATAGCATTAAAGTGATAAAAGGTGTTCTTAGCTCGGCCGATAAACCACTTATCCCTCGTAGGCTGTAAGTTCCCTTTATCATCAATAGCGCGACTCATTAGGGTTGCTGGCGCACCATTCCATTTCCATGCAGATCGAAAACGCGTTAATGACTTTGGCAATACATGTTGATCAAGTATTGCTTCAGCCCATGTCTTACCTCCATCAGCTGATAATTCAACACTTTTGATAGACCCTGCACCTGACCATGCAATACCTTTTATTTGGTAGATTCCCTTATCACTCATATTCAGAGAGAATGACGGACTTGTGATTACTGACTTTACCCCCATTGGGAATGTAAACAATTGGGCAATCCCATTATCCATCAAATCCGAATACTTTGATGTCTCATCTTTAGTCATTGATGGTCCCGTTGTTACCTTGATGGTTCTTAACCATTTAACACAGGCGTTACCCTCCCATCCCGGTAAAAACAATCTCATAGGGTAACCATTAGACGGTCTTAAAGGTTCACCATTTTGGTGTGTAGCAATTATTGCATCATCCATAATTTTTTCAATCGGTACACTCCGACTCATGATTGCTGCGTCTGATCCTGAAGCTATAATCCACTTACCTTCTGGTTTGATACCAGCCTCATCAAGTAATATCTTCAAGGGAATCCCTCCCCATTCACTACAGGACACAAGCCCATGCAGATCACTCGCTTTTCGTTGTAATGGTTCTGGAGACATCATATTACCGCCACTATTACCGGAACACTCTAAAAACTGAATATTGGAAGTATGGTAATAGCGGGATAAATCCTCCATTGAAAATGATAAAGGACGCTCAACAAGACCATGGATAATTAGTCTATGTTGATTCGGGTCAATATCTGGAATTCCTGAATGATGTCGCTCAAAGTGCAATCTACTTGGCGTAATAATTCCGTCAAGATATTCAATAGGGGTTCTAGATGCCCCTGAACCTATGGTACCTGGTTGACTGCCTACACCAGCTCTTTTTATATGCGCCTCATAACTCGATGGCCCAGACTCTCCCATTCCAGCGCCTGGTTGCTTCATCCATGGAAATCGTGCTTTACCTTCAGAACCCAATGCACCAGAGGATAATAATCCACTACCAACACCAATACCTGCCTTGAGAAAAAATCTTCTGTCTAAAAGACCATTATCAGCAGCAAAATCTATATTTTTGGGTATTTTTTTCATTTTAACAACCTTATATATTACAATAATTTAGTTTATATAAATTTCATAAATATATGAAACAATTAATATTTTAATGATTTTTCAATATCTTCGATTAAATCATCAACAGCTTCAATACCAACAGAAATTCTCACCAGATCTTTTGGTATTGGGCTTCCAGCCCCTTCAATTGAATACCGATGCTCTATCAAACTCTCGACCCCACCTAGAGAAGTAGCTCGAATAAAAACTTTGCAAGCCTTAACAAGCCTCAATGCGGTTTGCTCACCACCTTTGATGCGTAACGAAAGCATCCCACCATAACCACCTCTCATTTGTTCTTTAGCAATCCGATGTCCAGGATGACTAGGTAGACCAGGGTAAAGAACTTTTTCAATAGCTTGATGTTCCTCAAAATATTGCGCAATTTTGTGCGCTGAATCGCATGCTTGTTTAACCCTTAATGATAGAGTTCGCATGCCACGCTGAAGTAACCATGCCTCAAATGATCCGATAATAGCTCCACCTTGCACTCTATTTCTTCTTATACTCTCCCAAAAATCATCCTTTTTCTTGCAGATCAGTGCCCCAGCTACAACATCACCATGTCCATTTAGGTATTTTGTCGCAGAATGCATAACAATATCTGCTCCATACTCAATAGGTCTGGTAAGTACTGGCGTTGCAACAGTTGAATCAATAACTAGTTTGGCACCGCATGATTTTGCAATTTTTGCAGCCGCTCTTATATCAATAATATCCCATGTGGGGTTACATGGTGTCTCTATCCATACTAACTTAGTTTTTTTTCTCACAATACTGTCTGCAAGCGCAGTAGCTTCTGCAGCATCATAAAGAGTTAGACCAATACCCCATTTATTTGTAAAGTCAATTAGCCACTCTCTGAGGCCCCAGTACATTATTGTTGGAGCAACAATATGATCACCAGGACTCAGTGCATGAAAAACACTTACTGCCGCTGCCATGCCAGAGCTAAAAAGCAATGCTTCTTCACCCCCTTCTAATTTTGCCAACATATCTTCAGGTATTTTATTAGTTGGGTTCTCATCTCTACCATAGCTGAATTGTTCAGCTATTAGATTGTATTCATCATCTCTAGCAAAGGTCGTTGAGGGGTGGATTGATGGCATAATTGCACCAGTATCCAAATTATGACCACCATATGCCTGTGCAATCTCTGTTTCACGACTTAATTTTGATGTCATATTTAAATCCATTTTTACTAAATCTAATAAAAGTTATAACTAAAAATACACTATACTTGATTTATGGCATACATATTACTTGGTTGTATTATTATAGCACTTGTTTTTATCCCTGGTGTTTGGGTAAATCGCGTCCTAGAGAAATACTCTCTTCCAGCTGATCGATATTCTGGTTCAGGATCAGAGTTAGCACGTTTCTTACTAGATGCTAATGCATTACAACATGTAAAAATTGAAGAAACAGAAGATGGTGATCATTATGACCCTGCAACAAAAACTGTCAGACTGATTAAAGAGCGATTCAATAGCCACTCACTGACAGCTATAACAGTTGCCGCCCATGAGGTTGGTCATGCAATTCAAGATGGAGAAAACTACGCTCCATTAAGATTACGAACTCGGCTTGTAAAATTATCCAGAGGAATTGAAAAAATTGGAGCTGGAATCCTTATGATCTCACCATTTATTGGTATTATAACCAAAGCGCCTGGTTTAAGCGCCATCACTTTTATCTCAGGATTTATAACCCTGCTTTCATCAACTTTGATACATTTTGTAACATTACCTACAGAGTTAGATGCAAGCTACAAAAGAGCATTACCTATCCTGAAGAGTAACAAGATACTCAAACCTGGCGATCACAAGCATGCATATAAGATTCTCACAGCAGCAGCACTTACGTATGTATCTGCATCACTAATGAGCTTGTTAAATATAGCGAGATGGTGGACGATGCTAAGACGCTGAATCCTTGATCCTATCACCAAATAACTTCTTAAAAGTTTGCACGTAATATCGCATATGCTCGGGTTTATCCATACTAACTCGAGACCAATTTGTAAATGGCGGAAATGGTCTTCCAGAAGCGATGCCATGCTCTAATAATGTTGAATTTATTTCATTTACATTTATACCAGTCTTGAAAAAAGTAAAGTTAGCATTCGATTTAATATAACGTACATTCAATTCTTCAAACATTTCTTCAACGAGATCCAGTGATTCCCTATTTTTTCTTCTAGAGAAATTTTGAAATTCCTGATCTTGATAACTAGCGTAAGCAGCTTGGATCCCTAAAATACCGTTTTTACCAGTCCTCAATTCTCTAATTTGTTTGATCTGATCTGGATGCGCGAAACCAAAGCCTACTGCCATGCCTGCTAATCCATGTATTTTAGAGGCAGTTCGCGCCACAATGATGTTTCGATGGCCTTCAGCAATCAGGTCAATCATTGAGCCATAATTTGGATCTTCAACGAACTCATAGTAAGCCTCATCAACAAATACCAATCTTTCCTTAGAAACCTCAATAACAAAATCTCTTAGAGCATCTTTATTAATAATATTCGGTATCGGGTTATTAGGATTTACAAGATAAACCATTTTTGTGTCGGCTCTTATAGCTCTTGCAACCGCATCAAGATCACATGCTAAATTTTCATCTACTGGCACTCTGATAATCTCAGTGCCTACTCTTGAAGCGTATCTGACTAAATCTTTATAAGTTGGGTCAACACATACAACTGATCCTTTTTCCCAGCTAGCAATCAAGCCGCCTACTTTTAGAATTTCTCCCGAGCCTGTTCCAAGAGAAATATGATCTGAAGTAACATTATTTTGTTTTGCGATTAATTCAACTAATTTTCTTCTATCACCACCGCCATATCTATTCGTTAAATCAATTCCTTCATTTATCGCTTGCAATGCCAATCTTGATGGCCCGTATGGATTTTCATTCTTATCAGCTCTAACCAATTCAAATGGCTTAGGAATGATATCAGCGGCTAACAGCTGACTGGACAGAGGGTTGATGGCAGTTAGTGCATTAACACCAAGTAATGCGCCGCCTGACAATAAAATTCTACGCCTGCTTATATTTTCCATAATACATTACCTTTCCCTAAGAGAATTTGATATTAATTTATACCAGTTATTATAGCTTATCATTTTCCATATTTGTTGAATTTACTGCAATAGAGAGATCTAATTTAGCGGGTTTTTAACTCTATTTACCAATTAAAATACAGCTTAGCTCTAATCTTTTGTATATTTTCGTATATTTCAGTGGTTTACGACTCGTTTCGCTGATAATATGCGCGCGCAACAATATCTTATTAACAAACAATATTAAATTAACAAAAGAGTATAGATAATTCATGAAAGATCTTAATTCATACAGAAATATTGGTATATTCGCCCACGTCGATGCTGGCAAAACAACGACAACTGAGCGTATCTTGAAATTAACTGGAAAGATTCATAAAATCGGGGAAGTCCATGATGGGGCTGCAACAACGGATTTTATGGATCAAGAGCAGGAACGAGGAATAACCATACAATCTGCAGCAACTAGCTGCACATGGAATAATCATCGTTTAAACATTATTGATACCCCAGGGCACGTAGATTTTACTATAGAAGTTTATAGATCTCTCAAAGTACTAGATGGTGGTGTTGGTGTTTTTTGTGGCTCAGGTGGTGTAGAACCGCAATCAGAAACAAACTGGCGATATGCTAATGAATCAGAAGTATCACGTATTATATTAGTTAATAAATTAGATCGTATTGGAGCAGACTTTTTAAGAGTAGTGCAACAAATAAAAGATATTCTAGGCGCTAATCCTTTGGTTATGGTTCTACCAATAGGTATCGAAGATAACTTTAAAGGTGTTGTTGACTTACTAACAAGAAAAGCATGGATCTGGGGAGATTCCGATGATCCAACTAATTTTGAGATTGTTGAGCCTCCTGAAGATATGCATGCAGCCATTGAAGAATGGCGAGAAAAATTAATTGAAACTGCAGTTGAGCAGGATGATGACTTACTAGAGAGTTATTTAGAAGGCGAAGAGCCTAGCATTGAAGACTTAAAAAAATGTATACGTAAAGGCACAATTAACTTGGATTTTTTCCCGACTTTTTGTGGATCTGCATTCAAAAATAAAGGTGTACAAAATGTCCTAGATGCAGTGGTTGACTATCTTCCAAGCCCTACCGAAGTTAAGCCTCAACCTGAGGTTGATCTAGAGGGTAATGAGACTGGTGAATATGCAACTGTTGATCCTAATAAACCATTAAGAGCTCTAGCTTTTAAAATTATGGATGATCGATATGGTGCCTTAACATTTACAAGAATCTATTCAGGTCTCCTTAAAAAAGGGGACAATGTTCTAAATACCTTTACAGGTAAAACAGAGAGAATTGGTCGTATAGTTGAGATGCATGCAGATTCTAGGGAAGAGCTTGATTATGCTCAGGCTGGTGACATTGTCGCTTTATTGGGTATGAAAAATACGAAAACAGGACACACGCTGGCAGATGAAAATAAGCCCGCCACATTGGAGCCAATGGTATTTCCAGATCCTGTAATCTCAATCGCTATCTCACCTCAAGATAAAGCTGGTACTGAGAAATTAGGCATCGCATTAAATAAAATGGTTCAAGAGGACCCCTCTTTCCAAGTCGCTACTGATGAAGATTCAGGAGAAACAATTATCAAAGGAATGGGTGAATTACACCTAGACATTAAAGTTGATATCCTTAAAAGAACGCATAATGTTGAAGTTCAAATGGGCAAACCTCAAGTTGCTTACAGAGAAACTATAACTCAAGCAGTCGAGGATACATACATCCACAAGAAGCAAACTGGTGGCTCTGGTCAATTCGCGAAAATAGACTATGAAATAGAACCAGGAGAGCAAAATAGTGGTTATACCTTCGAATCACATGTAACTGGTGGGAATGTTCCTAGAGAGTATTGGTCAGCAGTTGAAAAAGCATTTCAATCCAGCATGGATGAGGGAACGTTAGCAGGATTCCCATTACTTGATGTTACTTTTAAATTAATGGATGGTGGTTTCCATGCAGTTGACTCATCTGCAATGGCTTTTGAATTGGCGACCAAAGCTGCATATAGGCAATCAATACCTAAAGCTGGTCCACAACTACTTGAGCCAATCATGAAGGTTGATGTTTACACACCAGAAGATCATGTTGGTGATGTTATTGGAGATTTAAATCGCAGACGCGGCATGATTAAATCACAAGATACAGGTCCAACAGGAACACGCGTGAATGCGAGTGCCCCTCTTGCTGATATGTTTGGCTACATCGGTGATCTAAGGACAATGACATCAGGACGTGGTCAATTTTCAATGGAATTCTCGCATTATGCACCCTGCCCAAACAATGTTGCAGACGATATTATTAAAGAAACTCTAGCTAGAAAAGCGGCAAAATAAAACACTCGGAATGCAATAACTCGTCGAGCTATTAATTAGTTCGACGAGTCTATCTATTTATGCTATTTCGAGAGAAAAAACAGTTCGGCCAAATGATTTTACCTTGCGAATAAAATCATCCTGCAAAACGTATAAGCATGGAATTAGAAATAGGGTAATGACAGTGGCAAAAATGATTCCAAAGGATATCGAAATCGCCATTGGAATAACAAATTGAGCTTGGGTGCTTGTTTCGAGCATTATTGGCATTAAGCCAATAGCAGTTGTTAATGATGTGAGTGAAATTGCTCTAAACCTCTGGGTGCCTGAAGTTACTACAGCATCAATTATGCCTACCCCCTCCTCACGTGCCTTATTAATAAAATCAACCATTATAATACTGTCATTGACCACCACCCCAGCCAAAGCAACTAAACCAAATAATGAAAACATACTAATAGCCTCATCTAATACTATATGACCGATGACTGCACCAATTAACCCAAATGGGATCACCGACATGATAACTATTGGCTGTATATATGATTTAAGTGGTATGGCAATTAATATATAAATTAAAAATAATGTAGCAACCGAAGCCACAGTTAATTCATTCAATAATTTAACAGTTTCATTGCTGGTTCCCTCTAATTCAAATTCTAGTTGGGGAAATTCACTTCTTAATTCTGGAATGAAGTTATTTATTATATCGGCTGTAACGACCCTAGGTTGAACTGTTGCTGCATCAACGTCAGCGGAAACTGTAACAATACGTTTACCACCCTCACGCTGAATATTGGAATATGCAGTGCCAAAGCTGGCAGTTGCAACAGAAGAAAATGGTACTTCATCTCCTTGACTGTTTCTAATACGCATTGACTCGAGATTACCAATTGATTTTCTGTCACTCTCTGGATATCGAACCATCACTTTAATTTCATTCTTACCTCGTTGAATACGTTGTGCCTCTTCACCATAGAACGCTTGCCTGACTTGCCTGCCTACTGATGCCATTGAAAAACCTAAAGCCTCAGCTTCAGGCTTAACATCAAGTTTGATCTCTTCGCCACCTACACTTAAGGAGCTTCTGATATCAAATACACCTCTATACTCTCTTAATTTTCTTTCCAATGTTTTAGATGATTGTTCTAACTGCTTTATGTCTTGACCAACAATATTAAAACCCAAATCAGAACCCCCACCAATACTTCTCCCAGAATCAAAAGTTAATTTCTTAACTCCCGGCATATCATCAATTCTGGATCGCCACATATTCTCAACCTCTAAAACAGTCACATCCCTGTATTCAAGAGGTGGAAGCTCAGCAACGAGTAATCCAATTCCATCTCCACCTGTTGGTGTTCCCAAGTCTGACATACCACCAGTATACGCTCCAAGTTTGTTAATTGGAGGTAGGCTTTCTGGATTAGCAATTAACCATTCTTCATTTAGTTTGAGAGCTTCATCTTCTATTTGATTTATAACTTGATCTCGAAGCTCAGGTGGAGAACCATCCACCATAGTAAGCTCAACTACAACATAATCACCTGGAACCTGAGGAAATAACATAAATCTAGTAAGCCCACTATTTAAAACTCCCATTATGACAATTAAGGCAGCTAAAAAAGAAACTGCAGTTAGCCCTCGATTCTCAACTGCTTTTCTGATTAGTGGTGCATATTTATACTCAATAATATAATGCAAGCCCTTTTGCACTGTTCTATTAGCTCTTTGAAAAAATCTGGAAGGTCTTTTGTACCATGGAATATTCTCATATGGTGAAAATATTTCTTCTTCATTTATATCCTCTATTTTTGAGTGCGCCAAATGTGCAGGTAATATTAATTTAGATTCAATAATTGAAAAAAAGAGGCAAAGAATCACAACCACAGACATTGCTTTAAAAAATGGCCCACCAAACCCTGTAACAAATAACATTGGTGCGAATGCGGCTATTGTAGTTAAGACTCCAAATGTTGCCGGTACAGCCACTTTTTGGGCACCCTTTATAACATTTTCAATATTATGACCATCTGCTCTTATTTTGGTATATATGCTCTCACCTATAATTATTGCGTCATCCACTACAATTCCTAACACCATGATGAAACCAAATAGACTGATTAGATTTATGGTTACAGGAAATGGTCCAACAGGCATAAGCCAAAGCGCACCAAAGAAAGCTATTGGAATCCCTATCACAGCCCAGATTGCAACTTTCAATCTCAAGAATAATGACAGCACAATAAATACCAATAAGGCACCTTGAGCCATATTCTTAGTCATCATATCAAGACGATCTTGGAGATAAATTGACCTATCACCCCAAACTTCGAGTTCTACCCCTTGAGGTAGAGTTTTAGTGCGTTCCGCAATAAATTCTTTAACACGATCTGCAGTTTGAATTTCATTTTCAGCGGCACCAGCTAGAATTTCCATATCTAAACTAGGTTTACCATTAAATCTACCCCAAGAGCGGGACTCTACAAACCCATCATCAATATTGGCAATATCTGATAGAAGCAATCTGGAACCATCCGGATAGGTTCTAAGCACTAATTCCCCAAATTCTTCACCAGTGTACACTTGCCCTTTTGTCCTAAGAAGGATATCGCCACCTTCAGTTCTTATTCTTCCTCCAGGAAGATCAACAGATGATGCTCTCACAGCAGCTGAAATTTCACTCATCGTAAGATCGTACTCCCTTAAGGTATTTTCAGTGACCTCGATACTTATTTCATAAGCTCTATCACCTAACATATTAATACTTTTTATTTCGGGGTATACCAAAAGCTCATCCTTGATATCCTGTGCAATCTCTTTGCGTTGATATTCATCTATGTCGCCAAAAATAGATACAAACAAAATTCCTTGTGGGACTTCTACTTTATAGACTACCGGCTTTTCGGTTAGCTCTGGGAAAGTAGATATTGCATCTACTTTTGCCTTTATTTCATTCAGTACTACATTTATATCAGCATCTATTTCAATTTCAGCTCTGACGGTACCTAAACTTTCAGCGGCAGTTGATTTAATCTTCAGTATACCTTTAGTGTCTTGGATGGCTTCCTCGACCTTAATCACAACGCCTTCTTCAACCTCTTCTGGAGCTGCCCCAAGATATGGCACTCTGACGTTAACATAATTAATATTGAAATCTGGAGTTGTTTGTTTACGAAGGTTTATACCTGAGTACAGACCTAAGCAGATGATAGAAAACATTAGTAAGTTAGCTGCAACTGGATTCCTCACAAACCAACCTATAATCCCTTCTTTTTTATTTCGATTTATCATAATATCACTTTTATTTTTGATCAATTCTTACTTCCATTCCGTTTATGCCATCCTCAAGAGATGTCATGCTTATACGCTGACCATCCTGAATACCGTCAGAGACATAACCATAATTTTTATCAGCTCGAATCAATTCGACAGTTTGATAATAAATTCGACTCGAATTATCAATTGTTATTATTTGGCGATTATTAATAATTGCTGAGCGTGGAATCTTAAAGAATTGGTAACTTTGATCTGGTTTAATACTGGCACTTACAAATGCACCCATAGGTAAAATTGACAAACCTGTGATATTTTTTAAATTGTATGGATCTTCGAGCCTCGCTACTGCGAAAGTCATCCTGGTTTTTTCATCTACTACACCCTCGCTTCTAACAATATAACCAGCCCTTTCTAAGGAATTCGACGCTTGATTTAAAGTAAAGGTAACCTTTGGCCCAACAAATTCGTTCTGGCCTGAAATTTCACTAGATGTCGGAAGATCTGCGTAGACAACATCTTGACTTGAGAGGGGTAACCGTATTTCTGCATATTCTGTTGCAAAAGTAACACCTAGCTGTTTTCCAACATTGACATATTGACCTAGATCAGCAGATTTTGCTCTAACCATTCCATCGTAAGGCAGCACTATTTTTGTCTTATCTAAGCTCCTTTGCGCTTGTACCAAACCAGATTCGGCTACAGCAAGAGCAGTAACTGCGGAAAGATATTCTGACTCCGACAGAAAACCCTGTTTTCTGATTTTTACTGAATCCTCGAATTCATTTTGCCTCTGATTTTTCAAAGCTCGCGCCTGCTCAAGAGCGACTGAGTAAGTAGTTGGGTCAATTTGCATTAGAACCTCACCTTTTTTGAAAATGCCGCCAGCGACAAATTTTGGTGATAACTCAATAATTGTTCCAGAAACTTCAGCACTCAGTACAGTTTCAACCAATGGTGAAACCATGCCCTGACTTTCAATTTGAATTTCAGTATTTACTTTTTTTAAAATTGTAGTTGCGACCACTGGTGGCTTTGCTTCAACAACACTCTTATCTGGTTCAGGTTTTAATTTACCAAGAAAGAAATTGACCATTAAAGACAAAGCCAAAATAATAAGTGCAATTTTAGTGTTTCTTTTCATTTTATTAACCCCCCATAATTAATTGTCTCTTACTTGACTTCCAATTACAGTAAACTTCATCAAAAGATTTGTAAGTATTTGTAAAGAAATGGAAATATCTAAATTAGATACATGACTGCCTGAAATTGAATTACAGGGTTTTTTTACTTAAGATTAATAGAGGCTTACATCCCTAACCTTAACTGCATCATAAATAAAAACTGCAATAGCCAGCCAGATAAAACCAAAACAAAGCATATTCGCTTGAGTTAATTTTTCTCCATAAATTACAGCGACAATAAATTGCATCGAAGGTGATAAAAATTGCATCATTCCTACTGTTGTTAAGCGCAGTTTTTTTAAAGCTATCGCGATACATAACAATGGAATAACAGTAATAGGGCCAGCAAAAAGCAACAGGATAATCATAGATATGTCATTATTTGTAAAAAATGTAAAACCACTATTAGTAATGAAGAAAAAATAATAGAAGGCACATGGGCAAATGATTATAGTTTCTATGAACAAACCTGGCATGGCACCTACAGCTATTTTTTTTCTAATTACCCCATAGACTGTGAAAGAAGCTGCTAAGGTTATTGAGATCCATGGAAACACACCTGTGCTAAAAGTTAAGATTAAAACTCCGATACTAGCAAATAATATTGCAATACCTTGAAGTGGTCTTAATTTTTCACCTAAAAATGCAACACCAACAATTACATAAAATAATGGATTAATGTAATAGCCTAAACTTGCTTGAAGAACTTGGTCGCTTTGTACTGAGTAAATATAAATATACCAATTCATCCCTATCAAAAAAGCTGTAAATATCAAAAAACATATAACTCTGAAATCTTTTAATGCCCGCTTAATTTCTGGAATTTGCCTACGACCTAGTATAATTAGAAGCCCAAAGGGCACAGACCATACTATCCTGTGAGCCAGAACCTCTATTGAAGGTATGCTATCAATCATCTTTATATAAATTGGCAACAATCCGTAACATAAGTAGGCCACCAATGCAGCGACCAATCCTTGTTTAGCAGTTTTTGATTGTGCTAATTTCTCTTCATCATCCATGTTTGACACCTATGCAGGGATTAATTATTTATCACATCCTGAGCTAATTAATCACAAAGTCAAATTTATATTTCAAAAGCTTAAAAGATAAATTAATTTGCTAAGTTAAAGATTATTTTCCAATTTGTAAAAGATAGCTAAATGCGTTACAATCAATTTTATTTGTATAGTATATGTATAGTTATGAAAACAGCGACCCTCAATCTTCGTATTTCCCCTCCACTAAAAAAGGGTATTAAATTAGCTGCCGAAAAAGAACATAGAAGTATCGCTAATATGGTAGAAATGCTCATAAGAAGACATTGCGATGATTGCGGAATAGAAGTTACCGAGACATATAACAAACAAAAAGAGAATTCAAATGGATGAGAAAATGCTTCGCGCTATGGTGTCAGCTGGCGCTATTAAAAAAATTAAAATTATTGGTTATGGTTCGCGATTTCACATTGAAGCAAACACACCTAATGGTTCAATTACTGCTGAAACGCATAAAGGAAAAGTCAAATCATGGGTAACATTGGATGCGGCTGCCAAATGGGTCAGATCCATAGGCATTGGCACCGCACATATCAGCCTAACTCATTGGCAACCTGCACAAAGAGACATGATCGGTTAAGATAACCTTAATACTACTTTCCAAATACCAGGATATTCTGTGTCAAAAATTTCATCAAAAAATATATCTGAGTACAAAGAAGATGGTGCAACTCTTATTCCTGGACTCTTTTCTGATTGGGTGCCTACCATCAAAAAAGGGATTAAATATAACCTGAAGCACCCCGGTGAATATGCCGCAGAAAATACAAAGATCAACCAAAATGGAAGATTCTTTGATGATTATTGCAATTGGGAAAGAATCACTGAATTTAAAGATATAATAAGCTGTCCAGAAATAATTGAAGCAGCAGCAACATTGATGCAATCATCAAAGGTTCAATTTTTTCATGATCATGTGTTATTTAAATCAGCAGGATCAGAAACGGCTACACCTTGGCATCAAGATGAGCCTTATTACTTTACTAAAGGAGATCAAACTGTAAGTTTTTGGATACCCGTTGATCCTGTGAAAGAAGCCTCATTGAGGGTTATAGCAGGATCACACAAATGGAAGAAATCGGTATTACCAACAAAATGGCTTACTGGTAAGGATTTCTATGACGCTTCCACTGAATATATCCCAGCGCCCAACCCGGATAAAACACCAAACAAATATAATATTCTAGAATGGGATATGAATCCGGGGGATGCAATAGCTTTTAATTTTAAATCTGTCCATGGTGCGCGAGAAAATAGATCAAATATACAAAGAAGAGTTCTCTCTCTGAGGTATGTTGGAGATGATGTAAGATACACCCAAAGAAAAGGGGAAACATCGCCACCCTTCCCTGGTCACAATATGAATGATGGCGAAAAATTGAGGGCTGACTGGTTCCCGATATTCGAGCTTTAAGATAAAACCTCTTGATAAATGTTATGCGTTTGCAGAACCGTATCATCGTTGGAGAAATTATCGCTGATCTGAGATCTGGCGTTATATCCCAATTTTTCCTTATAGATTGGATCCTCATAAAGACATAAGATTGCATCCGCAATAGCTTTTGCATTTTTTATTGGCACCACTAGTCCGCTCCTTTTATCTTCAACTAATTCTGGACTACCACCAGAGTTAGTTACAATCGGCGGGACCCCGTAAGCCATTGCCTCGATGACGGACCTAGGCAAGCCTTCTCTCTTAACAGAAGGAAGGCATACCGCGTCACATGCTGCGCTCAATTCAGGGGCATTATCACAATATCCTGCTAAAATTATATATTCTTTTTTTGAGCATTTTTTAATAGCATTTTCAATTTTTTTTCCCTTCATACGCCCAACAAGTAGTAAATACACAGGTAGATTGCTTGGAAGCAGATCAATTGCATTAATCAGATATTCTAAACCTTTCCTTGGCCTCGAATTTGCAATACAACCAACAACAAAGGCTTCTTCTGGGATCAAAAATTTTTTTAAATCTGCTGGTTTATTTTGATACCAGGATAGTTTATGCCCTTTATACACTGTGACAGGTCTATCAGAAGGCATCGCCATAAAATTAGGCTTCATTTCCAAAAAATATAATCTTATCGCATCACAAACACAAATAATTCGGTCAATACGCGGATTTAGATAACGAATCCATGATATCGGGTCGTAAAAAGACACATTGCCAACTATACCTCGATATGCAATGAGCTTGATATCTAAACCAATCAGAGAAAAAATCGCATTACTCAACCCATTACTTGTATAGGTATGAACTATTTCTATATTTTCATGTATGAGGATATTTTTAAGTACTTTTATTAATCTGAAATCGATTATTTTTGAAAAAATAAGTTCGCATGTTCTTATCCCCTCTTCGTGCAATAGGTGTTCATATTTCCAATCTTTTTTACAAATCACCAAAATATTTATACCTTTCCTATGCAACCCTATGAAAGTTTCAATTGTAGGTCTATCGGGTGTTTCGGTGATGGCTAAGACTTGCATATTATTTATATCTTATTCGTTGAGAAATAATCAAGTTCCATCCCATGCATTTCTGGTTGCCGCAGCCTTCAGTATTGACCGATTATCATCAGTTGGAGCTGGTTCAGAATCACCAAAAATGGCCCTTACCCAGTGACCATCTGTAGCGTTAGGTAAAAGTATAAAATTCTTGCCAAAATCAAGATGATCTCTTTGCATCAGAGAGTAACGCTCATCTATGCCATCTACATAATAATCTCTTTTATAGTCATTTAAATTATCACCTAACATTAAAATTAATTCATGCGATTGGGTAATTGCCGCTTTAGTTGGCATTTTATTTGATGATTCTCTATAGACTGTCAAATGATCCTCATCGGCAAAAGGGAAGCCCAAATATCGTAATTGACGAAGTGCATACTCATATGTATTTTCTCCTTGATCTCGATTTGTGACATAAAATACTTCAACCTTATTTTTGTGGCAATAGGTTAAGAAATCATCTGCACCTGGCACTGCAGTAATGAGATTTTTTGGCAACCATTGATCCCACAGTGCGTCATCAAAAAAATCTATTCCATTATTAATCAAGTAGCCCCAATAACTGGCTGCATGAATTATCGTATTATCAACATCAGTAATAATAGCGAGCGACTTATCAGATTGTTTATTTTGATTGAGCGCATTCTCAACTCTAAGAGTTGCTAAATTAAAGGCCTGATAACATAATGCGCCATATTCGGCTGCGGTTGCAGACCAAGCTGCAGCCCATAAAAGAGGATTTTCATTTCCCTCATTTTTAATTATATTTCGTTTTAAAGAAGTATCTTGTGCCGCGCTTATCAATGGCAAACTTAAGCCACCCAGAAGAAATGAGGACATTAATTTTCTCCGATCTAGCTTTTTTGTATTATTTTTTTTCATATATATCTTCTCTATCATTTTATTTAAGAATAATCATATAATAATTTTCAGATATTGCGGAAACAGTAAATTACCCTAGAGTGCAATAAAACAATTTATGAAATCCATATTAAAATTTCTCTTTCTCAGCCTAGTTATTACAAATTGTGGTGGCGGCACTAACGAATCTGAAAATTTATCACAATTTGTTTATGAGCCTAGTATACCTTTTACAATCTGGCAAAAAGATGTTTTTTTACCAGCCTCTAACTTTAAAAATAAATGTTCAATACCTAGGACCGGTATCAACCCATCCACTAATACTAGTTATCCTGATACCAAAGGGCAAAGATTGGATGAAAATAATTTTCTTCGCTCTTATTCCAACAATACATATCTATGGTATGACAAAATCGTCGATGAAAATCCAGAGCCATTTTTAACAACAGAATACTTTCAGAAATTAAAAACACCAGAAGATAGGTTTCATTTCAGCATACCAACTAATGAATGGTACCAATTATCACAATCAGGAATTGAAATTGGATATGGCGCCAGTTGGGCCATCAATGCTGAAACAAATAAAATTTTTGTACTTTATACAGAGCCAAATTCACCTGCAACATTAGATGAAAATAATTTAGAGCGAGGAGATGAGATTATTGCCATAGATGGTGTTGAGATTAACCAATTAACCAGCAATATATTAATAAATAATGCTCTGTATCCAGATGAATCTGAAAAAACACATAGTTTTAGGATCAAGAAAAATTCCAGTGGAGAGATTGTTGATATATCTATGTCATCAACCACAATTACTAAATCTCCTATTCAAAACACTAAAGTAATTGCTACGGATACAGGAAAAGTTGGATATTTATTATTTAATGATCATATTGCTACTGCTGAAAAAGGTCTTTTTGATGCCATCACGCTTCTCAAAGAAAATAATATCAATGATCTAATTCTTGACCTTAGATACAATGGAGGCGGCTATCTAGCAATTGCCAATCAACTAACGTATATGCTGGCAGGTCCAGAAGCAACAGCAGGAAAAATTTTTGAAAGATTAGAATTTAATGATAAGCATCCATTGAATAATCCGGTCACAGGAGAGGTAATTAAAGGAATTCCATTTTATCCTTCAACAATAGGTTTATCATCAATCGAAACCAATACACCCCTTCCGACATTAAGCCTTAATACTGGTTCACTAGGTAAGAATCGAATTTTTGTCATCACCACAAATGAAACATGCTCTGCCAGTGAGTCAATAATTAATAGTTTAATTGGTTTAGATATTGAGGTGATTCAGATTGGTACAAAAACTTGCGGTAAACCATATGGATTCTATCCTGCTGATAATTGTGGAACTACTTATTTTACAATACAATTTAAAGGTATAAATTCTAGAGGTTTTGGCGATTATGCCGATGGTTTTAGACCAAGAAATAATTCAAACGAAATTAATATGCCAGTAGGCTGCTTAGTTACAGATGATATAAAACATCCATTAGGTGATATAAATGAATTAGCAGTTGCTACTGCACTCGCATATCGAGTGACAAATACCTGTCCATCAATCGTTTCCACGAGAAACGAACTCCAGATACAAAATAAAAAAAATGAGAGTAGGCGCATTATAAAAAAATCTCCTTGGCTAACTAATAGGATATTTTAGTGCGCAAAAATATTTTGAAAACTATCAGTATATTAATGCTTTCAAACTTTTTATCTGGCTGCTTCTTATTACCGATCAAAAGATATCAAAGCGCTTTACTTTTAGATATGAATGCTGAGGTAAAATTAGAAATTGAACAGATAATTAGTGCCTCATCTGGAGGTCAAAATATTGTAATTTCTGATGATACATTCATAACTAATAGTTTGTTAACAATAGAGTTAAATGCATCTAATGAAGTTCCATATCCCAATGATCGAACTAAAAAGAAACCCAAGCAATATGAATTAATAATAAGTGATAATGGCCAATGTTTTATTAATGATAAAAAAACTGAGCTTCAATGGTTCTTATTTAAAGCGGAATGCACATTAGAAAAATGATAAGCAAACATTACATACTTATATTATTGGTATTTCTCTCGAATTTACTTCTAGCTACCCCACAATCAGCAACCTTCTTTCATAGTGAAGATTCACTATTATCTAAATTAACTTTTCCTCAAATAAAAGGAAATACAACAACTTTCATTAATTGCTCTGGAATCATCAAAAAAAATAAGAAAATTGAAAATGTTATTTGCTACAAAAATCAGGCGGGTGATGAAATTTACATTCAGGAAATATACAGGGTAATAAGAAAATCAAGATTTACACCCGCCCAGATTAACAAAAAACAGGTCGAAGTTTTTGTTCAATTTAGAGTGCTATTCAAGCAAGATGACGATGGCAATGAAATCAAAATATTCTCCAATTCAGGTTACGAAGAAAATGTGAGTGCTTATGGAATGAATTACACTGGAGCGCAAAGAGTAATAGGTAAAGAAGAGTGGCTGAATAATTGCCCAAAATACAATCGATACAGGGCCTTGAGTAAAACTCATATAGCGCCCTCTGGGCAGGCAAGTAATGCAAACTTAAAACTAGTTAATGGAATATCACTAAGTGATAAGTGTATAAACTCTATAGTCTCATCCCTTAATAAAAGTCAATATATACCGGCGTTTAAAGCTAATACAGCATTACCATCAACGCATATTGAACTATACGGAAACTAACATAAGCATTGATAATATTGACTAATAATCTTTATCAACTCCAATCACATTTCTCACAATCAGGAGATAATTGGTGAAACTCCAGAACATTGAAGATAAAATCCCTCCAGATCCTGTTAGGTTTCCATATTCTCTCCATGTCTAACTTGGCAATAGCTATATCTTCTTCGTTGTAAATAACGCGATAAAGAAAACTAAAAACACTAGCTCGGTAATTTACCTGGCAGTGCAGAAGTGTTCTTTTTTTTGCTTCCATCTGCATTATCGAAGCAAAGGCTATAAAGTCTGTTAATTCAGGATTATTCCACTCTACTGGTATATGAAAATATTTCATACCAAGTCTCATCACTAATTTATCCTCATTTAATAATGCTTTCTTGGGATCATTAAAAGCAATATAAATAATTCTTTCAAAACCTGCCTCCTCTAGGTTCTCAAGATCTCTCGCTGTTACTTGACCAGAACTTGAGTAAAAAGAATCATACTCAGTGTAATTAATAATCTGATTAAGCGGAGATTGATTTATTTCTTGAGCGTAGACACAAGGGGCACATAATATTAAAAAAGAATAAAATAACCATCGAATTGTATTCTTATGTATAGTCAGTAATTGGCACATCAACATCTACCACATTAGAGATTAATTGAGCTTAAATTTTAGCAAAGGAATTTAGTTTGGAAAAGTCTGAACAAGGAAGTGTGAAAAAAAATTACCTAATGAGAGCGGTTGGTGCAATTGGTATTGCTTTAGTTGCCCTAAATTCAACAATTGGTTCAGGGATATTTACACTCCCATCCATTGTTATTGAGCAGGCAGGAGCTGCCAGTCCATGGCTATTCCTGATCGTCGGTATAGCAATCATTACCATTGTGCTTACATTCGGGCAATTAGCTAGTTACTTTCAAGACTCTGGTGGTCCAGTTCTTTATACAACCACAGCATTCGGTCCCATGGTCGGATTCAGCACTGGTTGGATTTTATACATTAGTCGAGCAACTGCTTTTGCGGCTAATTCTAATGCATTAGCACTCTATTTGGGCACTATATGGCCTTGGTTCAATATTGGTTTTGGGCGTGTCCTATTAATCACTGCTGTTTGCTCTCTATTGACTTGGATAAACTACACAGGAGTCAAAGATGGTGTGAAAATGCTCATGTTTTTTACCTTTATCAAATTAACTCCAATAATTCTTGTGATCCTCTTAGGCTTTCAATACATTCCCATAGATTTCTTAACAAATGCTTCACTCCCTCCTGCTGAAGGATTGGGACCAACTGTATTAATCATAATTTATGCTTTTGTTGGTTTTGAAGGTGCTACATTTATCTCAGGAGAAGCAAAAAAACCACACACATCGTTACCAAGTGCGATGGCCAAAACCAGTTTATTTGTATGTTTGTTTTATTTTTTAATTATGGTTGTTTATGTTTCAGTTGTACCAGAGACAAATAATGATGTAGGCGCACTTGTCGCACTTGGTAAAACTCTTTTAGGTCCAATCGGTGTTACAATAATGACTCTAGCTGCTGTTTTCTCAATTGGAGGTAATCTTGGCGCTATCATGCTCGCTGTTCCACGATTAACTCTTGCTTTGGCCGAGCAAAATCTTTTACCAAAATGGTTCGGTGTCATTCATAAAGAATATGCTACACCAGGTAATTCAATCTTATTCTTAGGATTAATAAGTCTTATTTTTGCCCTATCCGGATCATTTGTATATTTAGTGATTGCCAGTTCATTGACTAGATTATTAGCTTACATAATTAGTATTGCTTCACTACCTATAATAAAAAGCAAAGCGGATCAAGAAACTGCTAAAAATGCCTATAATTTAATTGGAGGTTATACGATTCCAGTCATTGCACTCATTATTTGTTTATGGATAACCGCGCAGTCAAACATTGATGCATGGATACTCACCATCAGTCTTTTGATTTTTGGCCTAATTTTTTATGGTGTAGCAAGGAACACTCTGAGAAAAAAATCAAATTAGGCAAAAATTTCTGCTAAAAATATACGCATAGCATTCCAAGACCTTTTCTCTGATAATTCATCGTATAACATGCCGTGCTCAATATCATCAGCATCAGGCTTGGTAAATGCGTGCATAGCATTACCAAAAATCTGAAGCTGCCAATCAGCATGTGACCTGGTCATTTCTTGAGTAAAAATAAGCACATCATCAAGAGGAACCATCGGATCTTTCCAGCCATGCAAAACAAGGATTTTTGTATCAATCTTATGATTTTTTGTGACATCAAGAGGTGCTAGATTGCCATGTAAACTAACTACTCCTCTGAGATTGACAGAGTGTCTAGCCAAATCTAATGATGCTAAGCCGCCAAAACAATAACCGACTGATGCAATTTTATTACTGTTGACTTGATTTTGATTTTTCAGCACGATCAAAGCTAACAAGAGTCTTCGTTTGAGAAGAGACCTATCTTCTATAAAAGGTCTCATCAACCGTGAATTCTCATCCTTAGATTTACCGATTAAACCTTTACCATATAGATCAAGAGCAAAGCTCACATACCCCAATGAAGCAATTCTATCAGCTTGTCTGCACACGAATGAGTCTCTTCCTGCCCAAGCATGAACCAAAAGTACGCCAGGTTTTGGATGGTTGATCTCATCATCCCATGCCAAATAGCCCTCTAGCGCATCTTTACCATCATTATACTGTATATATTTATTTCTCAGAGCCATTAGCGCACCATTTGTGGGTCAACACATTAAATTAAGGTAAAATAGTAGTCTAATTATATAAATTTGTAACTAACCCCCTAAATATACCTTACTTCTATTTTGTGGTTTTATTGCTGTGACTTGAATATCTCCAATAGCGCGTTCAATAAATGCACCTTCGCAGTAACACAAATAATAATGCCACATCCTGATGAATTGGTCTGAATATCCCATCTCTTGAATAGCTTCCAATTTAAGATACATTCGATCACGCCAGTGCTTTAGAGTTGTGGCATAGTGTGGCCCAATATCTTCAATATTTATAATTCTAATATCGGTAAATTCTGTTAATAAATCAGCAATACAAGTTAAGGATGGTAGGCAACCACCTGGAAAAATATATTTTTGAATAAAATCAACTGAACGAATCGTTCTTTGGTATTGCTGATCTGCAATTGTAATCGCTTGGATCAACATAATTCCATCATCTTTGAGTAACGATGAGCATTTTTCAAAATAATCCTTGTAATACTTATGCCCTACTGCCTCTATCATCTCTATTGAAACCAACTTATTGTAGCTACCAGTAAGATTTCTATAATCTTCAAGTAACAGTGTTATTTGATCACTTAATCCCGCCTCTTCAACTCTCTGCTTAGCAAATAAAAATTGCTTTTTAGATATCGTGGTTGAAGTTACTTTACACCCAAAGTTTTTCGCCGCATAAATAGCAAAACCACCCCAACCAGTTCCTATTTCAATAATGTGATCATTCTTATTTAAACTAAGTTTTTGGCAAATACGCTCCAGTTTGAGCGTTGAAGCTAGATCAAGATTTTGATTTTCATCATCAAAGATAGCACATGAGTACATCATTTTTTCATCAAGCCAACTCTCAAAAAAATCATTGCCTAAATCATAATGTGCTGCAATATTCTTTTTACTACCTTTAAATGTATTTCTATTAAACCAATGCAATAACTTCTGAAGTGGTTTTGTTATTCTCGCAAATCCGCCCTCAAAACCATCTAAAACTGATCTATTCTGCAATAATATTCTTATGATTGATGTGAGGTCAGAGGTAGTCCAATAATTTAAGATGAATGCTTCACCTGCACCTATTGCACCTCCAAAAGCTATTTCTGAGTAAAATTTCCGATGATGAACATAAATCTCTGCAGCAAGTTCACTTTCAATTGATCCAAATTGATATTTTTGATCATTCTCATGAATGATTAGCTTACCGATATTCAAAAGCTTTAATCTCGAAAATACCAATCGCTTCGCTAATTCGTCAAATTTAGATAATAAAACCGTATTATTTTTTGTGTTTTTCATAATAGTTGAACTTTTTGACCGTGATTAATCACTAATTTTCTTAGTGGGATGTACATAGAATTGACATTTTTTTAACCACAACTTAAGTGCCTGCCAATGGATCGCAAATATGACTTTAAATGTGATTAACGGATAAAGGCATAACACCCGTGCCAGAGAATATGAAGAAATTATTTTACTGTTAAGGTTCATATTTACTTTAAAAAAATTTTTACCATTCTGACTATTTCCCATGTTTACTCTCAGCGTCTTACTCGGAATAGTAAATGCCCACTCATAATCAACATTCATAGGCATAAATGGTGAGACATGCATCTTTTTTAACGGATAATATTTTTTTATATTAGTGGGTTGTTTACGCTCAGTATCGCTAAGAACATAACAACATCTCTCACCCCAGGGTGTATTAGTTACCTCTGCAATAATATATTCCAAATATCCGTCTTTGCTAAAGCAATAATAAAAACTGACAGGATTGAAGCAATATCCAAAATAACTTAGGTTAGTTAGTAAAAAAATCGAACCATCAAAAATATTGCCAGTTTCTTTTTTGATCAGCTTTTTTACTGTATGTGAAAGAGATAGCTTGATATCACCAAAATGGTCTGACCTTCTAAATCGAGCCAATGAATATTTATTTGTACCCCAGAGTAAAAAACGATCAAATAAGTATGGCAATTCTTCGAGATTTATATAAAGCATAAAAATATTATATGAAAATGAGTGAGCTGCAGGTTTTTTTCTCGAGTGTGTTACCTGACCCTCATAAATCACACTTTCCACTAGAGGCTCCCTTCAAAGTGATTAAGTGCATTTCTTGCACTTACTACTCCATCCTCATGAAAACCATTAGACCAATATGCACCACAAAAAAAGGTTCTATTAGGCTCATTATTGATCTCTTTATGTCTTGCTTGTGCTTTGATCGCATTTTCATCAAATATTGGATGCTCATACTTAATTGTTCGAATTATTTTTCTTGGGTTTATTTGATCGGTATTATTGAGTGTCACAAAATATTGAATTTCAGAGTCCAGGGTCTGAAGTATATTCATACTATAAGTAACATTAACGGAGTTTGAGTCTGACTCATTCTGCCGATAATTCCATGCTGCCCAAGCTCTCTCTCTAGATGGCATAGCCGATTTATCGGTATGTAATACAGCTGTATTTATTTGATATTTTATCGCTGATAATACTTCTTGTTCAGAATTACTTATATCTCCGAGCATTTGAATAGCCTGATCACTATGAGTTGCTATAAATATATAATCATAATTTACAGCACTATGATCTCTTGATTTAACAACAACACCATCATTATTACGTTCAATACACTCAATTCTTGAATTTAGTTGTATTCGATCCTTAAATGGATGCGATAATTTTTTTATATACTCTTTTGATCCACCACTTATAACCATCCATTGAGGCCTATCTTTTAACTGCAATAAACCATGATTATTAAAAAAATTAATTAAGAATTTTATAGGCATTTCTAATATTTTACTTTGCTCTGCAGACCAAATAGATGACGCCATGGGTATTAAATAATCATAAGTAAATTCATCTGAATAACCACCCTCAATTAAAAATTGCTTAAGACTAATTGATCCCAACATCGACAGAGGATTGTTTTTATTTTTATTAAATCGAATAATATCCCTAATCATTCTTTGAAACGACAAGGAAAAAATATTACGTCGTTGAGAAAATAATCCGTTGATAGATGATCCATTGTACTCAATATTTTTCTTCTTATTTGTTACGCTAAAGCTCATGACACTGTTGTGATACTTTTGACCAATCTCATCTAGCAATGATATAAAACTAGGATAGGTTTTATCATTAAATACAATAAAACCGGTATCTATAGGGATTATTTTACTCTCTTCTTCAACGTCAATAGTATTAACATGACCTCCGATGTAGTTATTTTTTTCATAGATCGTAATATCATGCTTTTTATTTAGATAATATGCAGCCGTACAGCCAGCTATACCGCTACCGATAATCGCTATCTTATATCGCTTTTGCTTTATTTGAGTCATTATTAAATATCAAGCTACTCTATATTTACTCAACTACCATTGTTGAGGAACAAACAACAAATCATTGATGTCATAACCAGCTTTGCTTATAAATTCTTTTGCGAACGCTATGTCTGCTTCTGACATAGATGGTGAGCGAGACATAAGCCAGACAAAATCTCGTTTATTCCTGCCTATAATTGTATAAGAATAATCAGGCGCTATGTAAATGACTCTATAATCCGCCTTAATAGGCCAAATGAATTGCATTCCCCATATTGCATTAGAACCATCGTTTGCAATGAATCCTCTAGGTGAAAATGATTTACGTGGGCCATCAAAATTACCCGCATTATAGCTAAACGTAGTTTTAACCGTACCATCTGTGTTCAATTCATAATTCTCAATAGCATTGAAAATATTTTTCTCTAAAAAGGTAGGAATATTTGCAATTACATACCAGTCACCCATAAATTTACTAATATCAATATATTCAACAGATTTAAGCTCTTTTTTCTGTGAACTACAACTAACTAGTATTAGTGGTAGCAAGACAACTACCAAGCCTTTAAATAAATTTTTCATTATAGAAATTCCGTATAAATTAGTGACATACAAAAGTATTTATTTACAATTAATTATTAAGTACTCACTAGGGTGATTGTAAATTAAAATTTAGGGGTTTTTGTTTAAATTTATCAGCTAGATGTAATAATGGTGGGATAATTACCCCCCAGCCAAAAGCTAGTGCAATCATAGCAGAATTAAAATCAACAAAATTTATACCACCTAGGTTGTAACCTGCATAATAAGTTAATGGGCCTCCAAAAAAGCCAAATATAAACCCCAAAATATTCTTATTTTTTAGCCATGCCATTGATATATTCAATGTAGTAGCAAAAGACATCCACATTGCAATAATCCAATACGCTGTTAAATTTTCATGGATATGCCCAGATGGATAAGAGATCCATTGAAAATAAACAAAGATACTATCGAGTGCTCCACCTAAAATACCAATGGACAAAATTAGTATTAACTCACTATATGGGTTTTTTTGTCTAAGTAAATGTACTGCAATTATTATCATAATTACCATAACTCCCATCCATGGTGTATTGTTTGCAGCGCTCATAACTGCTGAAAACCAACCTATCTGAAAGCATATGAAGTTTATGATGTTATTCATCATCACAAGTTTGAATCTTCTTCTCAAATAAATAGTGGTTTACGTACCATTCTTGACCACCATTAAAAGCAAATAATTCAGCACATGACATAAAAAATATACGCCACCTTTGCCACCATTTCTGCATATTTTCTCTGCCATAAGTGGACTCAATAATTGGAAGTATTATTGCTTTTCTTTTATCCATATTCTCTAACCAGGCATTACTTGTTTTGGCATAATGCTCTCCTGACCATCTCCAACGGTGTTTGATTAGAAGTGATTCTTGAAAAAATAATGGCAAGTCATCACTAGGCATAATACCTCCGGTAAAAAAATAACGACTCATCCAATCATTTGGTCCCTTATCAACAAAATCATATGGGGATGATTTGTGACAAAATATATGCATAAGAAATAATCCATCATCACTAAGCCATTTAGATATTCGATGATATAACTTTTGGTAATTCTTCATATGTTCGAACATTTCAAGAGAAATAATCCGATCAAACTTTTGATCTATTTTGAAATCGTTCATATCAGCAACAATTACTTTAATATTATTTAAGTTTCTTAAGCTGGCTTGCTTATGGATGAAATCATGCTGAGATTTTGAGTTGGATACCGAAGTTACTGAGCATTCTGGAAACTTCTCTGCAATCCACAAAGATAGAGAGCCCCAACCACAACCTAAGTCAAGAACATTCATACCATTATTAATTTGAGCACGATCACAAGTAATATCAAGCGCTTCTTTCTCAGCATCATCAAGGTTATGAACCTCATTTGACCAATGACAACAACTGTATTTATACCTACTACCAAGAATTAGTTTATAAAAAGCCTCAGGAACTTCATAATGTTGTTCGTTAGCGGAATCAGTATTGATTGCAATTGGTGAAGATTGCATTCTACTAATCATCTGCATCTGACTAAAATCAGTTTTCTCGCAATCAAGACTTCTGATATCAATCAGTCTTCTTTTCAACAGAAGTTTGATGCCATATCTAATTAAAAAATCAGGAATAATTCCTTTTTCAACAGCACTTATAATTATATTGTTTATTTTGTTTTTCACTATAACTCCTTCTGTAATGATAAATTAGATTGCTTCAAACATCATTCAGAAACACTGAGTTTGTTACAACCTAATACATTGAACATCAAGATATGAAATGATAATCTTATAATTAACATTAGTTTATAATAATAAATATATGAATTTGATGATATTTGTTATAATTTATTTAATGCTATATTTTTAGTGACCTTGATAATATTTCTTTGTATATTACTGCCCCCAAAAAAAGCATTATTAGCAACTGGTTCAACAAAAAATTGGATGGATTCTTTATATTTTTTATCGTAAAAAGAAATAAATCCATTGAACAGATCAGTTAGATAATTTTGTTCTGAGTTTTGTGAATTATGTAACTTTTTTAACAACGAATCTCTTTCCTCACTCCCTTGAGTAGCAGTAATCATAAGACGATGCATATCAACAAAATTAAAACCTATATCAGGAAATGCATCCTCTAAAAAAGTAGAGATTCTGATAAACCACGACTTAGGAACCTCGATATTATTAATTATGCAGTACCACAACAAAGAGGTATTATCTGCAAGATAATCTAACGGTAACGTTTTCTTTTTGGTATTTATCAATTTTCTACAAATATCATATACTTCATCCTTATTATCCAATTTTAGTGCACACAAAGCGTCGTGCCACTGTAAATGGTGCGAAAAGTTTGAATTTTTACCAACTGAATTAGACCATTCATCAATAAAGTTTCTTCCTTGATCATAATTAGCTGTTTCATAGTGAAGATGAGCCAATGTATGTGCACAATTTCCATTTTTCTTCATGTTCCATGCACTTTCAGCCATACCAGCTGCTTGACTATAACGGGTATTTTCAATCAGGATAAAAGAATGAGTGGTGGCAAACCACCAATCATTGAGTAAATAATTAGAACTCACTTCCTGTATGATGTCCAAATTAATCTGCCGCCAATTCAAATTGCCTGAAAATGCTAGCAATCCAAATGGCCCTAATACAAAAGATAATACGATGACATCTCTAGGGTAATTATCGATGTGATCCAATGCTAACTGTATACTTTTACTATCGCCATCAATCATCAATTCAATTAATCTAATGATACTTTGCTCTCTTTGTGATGATTTTTTCTTATACTTGATTGCTAATTTCAGATATTTAGAAGTATTTTTCCTAGTATCAAAATACAGGCATTGATTCGCCAGTAATGCATAAACCAGTGCAAATTCAGGATCCAACTTAATACTTTTTTGAAAGTCATCTATTCCGTCTTCATCTAAACCCAGAAACTTATCTAAACCTTTCATGTAAAAATCAAAAGCACGTCCACTCTTAGTGGTAACTACTTGGTCATGGAGATCTTTATACAATGTAAACCTTTATAATTAGGAGAAGTTAAGCACTATTGATTTTTAATTTGTATGCCCTTCTTAAGTCTGAATATTTTTGTTTCTGCAAAACTACGGCTCGTAATTGCTGCTCAGTTAAAGATGATGGTGGCATTTTTTCATGCGATGAAATTAAAAACAAGGAAGACAGCCACTCAAGTAGGATCGACCTATTAAGCGCCTCTCTCAGATTATCTCCAATTGTCACTGCGCCATGATTTTGCATCAATACAGCACTTCTACCTCTGATGTGTGAAGTTACTGCTGAGGCTAATTCTGGTGACCCAAAAGTCTCATAAGGAGCCACTGGAACCATCCCTCCCAAATCAACAATCTGATAATGTACTGCTGGTAACTCATTAACAATATTTGATACCGCTGTTGCATATAAAGAATGAGTATGCACTATTGCTTTAATGTCCTTATTAGATGCGTATAAAGCATAATGAAGGTCTGTCTCTGAGGATGGTAATAATGAACCATCTAAAATATTTTTATCCTGATCCATCACCAATATATCTGATGGAACTAATGTGGCATATGAAGCTCCACTTGGTGATAAAAGAACATGATTATCAATCTTCATACTGACATTTCCAGAAGTATTGATAACTAGGCCTGAATCTACCATTTCTTTTAAAGTGGCAACGATTGCTGCCCTTTCAGTTTCATACATCATCGAAAGTCTCAGTTAAGAGCAACCAAAGCATCTAATGCAGTCTCGATAGCATCATCAATTCCTCGGTTACAAGCAGCAGCATCTGGGATAACATTTCCATCAGAAACATTTTTTACAAAACCATCAATACTAAAAATACACCCAGCATTAATATAATTTAGACTACCTAGCATTAATATTGCTGCGGCCTCCATTTCGAAAGCCATAACTCCTGCTGAATTTGCTGTATCAATATCATGCTCCAAGGATGGACTACTAAAAGCATCAGATGTATGCACTATACCAACATGTGTATTAGATGCTCGTTCTTCAGAAGCCTCTTTTAGTGCATCAACAACGCCATAATTTGCAATCGCTGGATATTCGAGAGGGAGGAATTTTTTTGTCAAGCCTTCATCTCTAACCGCTGCAATTCCAATAACATTATCACCTGGAATTACTGATTGATTACAAGATCCTGCAGTTCCAACTCGAATGACATTTTGACATTCTAATTTACCTAGATCTTGCATCACCATCGCAGCTCCAGGACAGCCTATTCCAGTTGAAATAACAGACACTGGTATACCTTTATAAGTTCCTGTATATGAATGAAACTCTCTTTGCACTTGGATAAGCTTAGCATCATCAAACCATTCCTTTGCAATTTTAGCAGCTCTAAATGGATCTCCAGGAACCAAAACATTTGATGCAATTTCACCAGGAACGCATCTTAATGCACGAAATTGTGCCCTAAGAGGATCATTCGGATCAGGAAGATCGCTTATTTCTGGCCATACTTTTTTCATAACGCTCTCGATTATTAATCTTTATTATACTAAATTATCCAAAAATGGCTCTTTTTCATTATATGAGTGTATTGCATTCGCATTAAATATTCCTCTGTCAGTGATAATGGAACTAACCAATTCTGATGGAGTTACATCAAAACATGGATACCTGCCTTTAACATTATTGGGCGTTATTTTTACACCATTAAAAGTTAAAATGTCCTGCCCCGATCTTTGCTCAATAACAATATCACCTCCACTCTTATTCTCATTATCTGGGCCTGATTGTCGCAACACATAATAGGGAACATTATTTGCATTTGCCGCGAGCGCATATTGATATGTGCCAATTTTATTAGCAACGGAGCCATCCATGCAAACAGTATCTGCTGCTGTAATAAAAGCATTAATAGTGCCCTCTTTCATAAGAGCGCCTCCCATCCCATCAGTGATTACATGCACCTCAAAACCCAACTCTGCCGCACACCATGAAGTTAATTTCGAGCCTTGCAGGTAAGGTCTCGTTTCGCTACATATCACATTTAATGAAATATTATTATATTTAGCCTCCATGAGAAGATAAGCATAGGACCGATCCGGAAAACAATGTGTCAATATGGTGTCGCCATCATTTAGTAAACCCAAAGCATATTGGGCTGTTTTTCTTGCCTGTTTAGCTAGATCACTTGCAATTGTATCTGTAATTTTTATTATTTCACGAACTACTGAAGAACCACTTTTGATTGCAATTTCAGCTTGATATAAACATAAATCCATTACTCTTGAGAGCGCCAATCCAGTCGGTCTGGTTGCTTTTAGACGAGCAGCTGCTTCACGAAGATCTTTTATAGATAAATTACTTTCTTGAGCAGTTAATGCTAATCCGTAGCCAGCAGCTATCGAAATAGAGAATGCCCCTTGGATTACCATCATCTCGATTGCTTCTGCCACTTCTTCAGTTGTTTTACAATAAAGATATTCTTTTGAGTGAGGTAATTTCCTGCGATCTAATATCCTTACTTCTCCATCTGCCCATATGGCCATTCCTGACCGTTTTATGAGCGTAGGGAGCGCTGATTCAGCATAAAAACCATCCAAACCAAGAATCTCTGTAGCAGGTTGCATATGAATACTCATAATTATTGAGTGAAAAAGTAATTAAAACCCCTAATCATTTATTGGGGAGGTCCTCAATCCAATTTCTTTCATCAGGGCAACTGATATCAATAAGATGTTGATGATGCACTGTATTAAAAAGACCTTTGAAGCTAAAAGATTCATATCGATTATTGGAATAAAGCTAAATGAAAATAGCAGAAATAAAGAAAAAACAAAGAAAGATTTAAATGAAAAAGATTTACCCTGGAGGAGCATACCGGTAAATGTAGCCTGCATAACTAAAATAATTGCAAAAACATATGTATCAGATCTATCTTGCAATTCCAAAGTAAAAAGAATTACAGAGGATGCAATAGTCAGCATAATCAGTTGTAAAATAGTGAAATAATTAACCTCTGATTTAATCTTTGGGTTATATTTTTTTGCAAAACTAGTAATTTGATATTCGCTGGAGGGATGCACTAAATCAATTGGCCTCCAATTGGTTCTAGAATACCAAATTTTAAATTTATCTGACATATTTTTGGTGTTAATTGTATCTTGAATCATTTGGTAGAAAACCTGAAAATTTGCCCAGAGTGGGTTCCAACTATTGAGCTGAGAAACAGTTCCATATACTGGCTTAATATCGGATCTCTCTGGTATATAAGTACCAAAAAATCTATCCCAAAGAATAAATACACCACCATAATTTGCATCAATATATTCTTTATTTTTTGCATGATGAACTCTGTGGTTCATTGGTGTGACAAATATTTTCTCTATCCATCCTAAATGACCTACATGCCTGGTATGTACCCAGAATTGATAAACTAAATTGACCCCAGCAACAGACACAAAAACTTCACCTGGAACTCCTACTATGATCATGGGTAAGAAAAATATCCATTTCCATAAAAAACCGGTACTGGTTTGCCTTAATGCAGTAGCAAGATTATAGTCTTCACCATGATGATGAACCACATGTGTGGCCCATAGAACTCTATATTCATGATGCAATCTATGCATCCAATAATAGAAAAAATCATACATAATAAAAGCGATAACCCATGTCATTAATTCATTTACAGGCATCAAGTTAATGCTATATCTTTTTGCAAAATATACAAAAATTACACCCTGAAAACCCAAGTTAAGGATGACTGGCAATCTGCTAATTAAGCCAATTGATATACTAGTAAATGTATCATTCACACGATAAGTATTTTTACCAATTAAAAAGCCATAAGCGAGTTCTAATAAAATCATCAGAAAGAACACTGGTATGGCAAAAGTGATAATTGATGATTTATCCATAAATAACTCTTATATTTTTTATATTGTCAGATTTCTCTTAAGAAATGATTTTAATCTTGCCCAGGCATCTTTCGCAGGCTCGGTATTAACTTCTGGGTTACGGTCAACATACAACCAGAAGCCGTGATTCACCTCATCGTATATATGAATATCATTATTTATTCCAACAGCTTCAAGTGATTTTACGAATTCATCGACATCCGATACAGGAATACCTTGATCATTGCTAGCAAAAGTTCCATAAAACTCATGATTAACATGACTTAGTTGATCGGGGTCAGGCAACAAACGTCCATAAAAAATAGCAGTTCCATCGTGATTATCACCACCTAAAGCAAAGGACAGAGCCACGCCACCTCCATAGCACCAGCCAATCGTAGCAACTTTTCCATTACTGTCTTTGCGTTCTTTTAGCATTTTTACTGCGGCATTTAAATTATCAATTATAGTGTCAGGCTGGGCTAGCGTTTCTTGGACAAGAGACATATTTTCACCTCTATTGTTACCCACTCTTCCACTGTACAAATCTACTGCTAATGCTATATAACCCTCTTTAGCGAATTCATCAGCTGTCTCTCTCACTCTGTCAACTAATCCATTCCACTCATGAATTAATATTACCGCAGGATGAGGCCCTGGACCTTCTGGGAGGCTGAGGTATCCTCTAGCTAGATCATCTTGGTTGAAATACGATATGTTTTGCCCCTGGAGTGGTCCACCCTGACCAATTATAGAAGCTGGTAAGGCACTTATTGATTCATCATTTGCGTTAATATTATTTGAAAAAATAAGAAAAAAACTAAATAGAAAAATATATGCTAAGTTCATAAGTTGCTCTGTCAATGATTTTATAGTCCTTACATGATCTCTAAATTTATTCATCAAATCAATTGCTATTAAAATTAGTAATTTGGTGCCCCGAAGAGGATTCGAACCTCTGAC
>MDTG01238726.1_pt1 | contig 42633 bp, 37 predicted proteins | sample 811421 | NCBI WGS metagenome assembly MDTG01 (sample SAMN05326645, study PRJNA326480) | marine metagenome | isolation source: seawater | place: Pacific Ocean: South East | collected 2011 | reverse complement strand
CTACGTTGATGATGGATCCTGTGAGTATTGGGGATGTATGGATGAAGAAGCTGATAATTACTGTCCTGATTGCAACGTTGATGATGGTTCTTGTATGTATTGGGGGTGTATGGATGAAGAAGCATGTAATTATGATCCAATAGCAAATGTAGATGATGGATCTTGTATTTTTATTATGTTTTTCTGTTTAGATGTTAATGCTGATGGTTGTGGTAATTCATGTGCAGGCGATTATTTCCAATTAGATTTCAATGATGATGATGCTTATGATGGATGCATGATTGTTTGTGATGAATCTGAACTACCAACATTAGATTTACTGGGATGGCCAAATGCTACATGGGCTAACAATGATGACTGTTATGGAGAGTCAATTGTAAATAATGATAGTATTATGGAACATCATTGGTGCACAAGTATTAATGAAAATATATCTACAGCAAAGCGAATAATTATGAGCGTGGATATGCTAGGTAGAAGAACAACTAATAATACAGGACTTCAATTACAAATTTATAATGACGGTTCTGTAGAGAAAAAATATTTCATAAAATAATTAAACAATGAATAAACTATTACTGATATTCAGTATTCCATTTTTATCTTTTGCACAAATTGATCCAACTGAATTTTGTGATTCAATTGGAGGTTTAGGTTTGTACGCATTCCCTAGCCAATCGTGTCCTGGTGAAAATAATGCAATGATTAATTTATATCCAACCGCAGGAACCCCCCCATATACATACCTTTGGTCAAATGGAGCAACAACTGAGGATATAGATAGCTTAAGTCCTGGTTTATATTCAGTGACTGTGATTGACTCTAACGGAACATGTGATACAATTAGCAGAGAAATAAGCGAATATAGTAGTATCTCTTTTTATCAAACCCCAAATTGTCCAGGGAGTGAGGATGGCATGGTTTATTTTAATTCTACGGGCTGTGACTGTAATAATAGTTTTTGTCAGTGGATTTGGGAATTCAATGGAGATACCATTGCACAAGGAGATGGTAGTACTGCTGCAGAGACATATAAATATTTATTTAATATTGGGGCTGGCACATATACAGCTACCATTATTCATCCTGATGGATGCCAATTACAAGAAAATATTATTGTGCCAGATGCCACTATGATTGACAGCACTTATATCCAACATGAATGTAATGGTAATGGCAATGGCTTTATAGATCTTACAGTTACAGAAAATGATAGTATTATCCAAAACTATTTATGGAATACAGGTGAAACTACACAAGACATTTATAATTTATCTTCTGGATCTTACTCCGTAATAGTTACTGATACAATTTGTGTAGACACATTATATTTTGAAGTAAATAATGATAATTTTGAAGAATTACTTATAGTGTCTGATTATGATATTACAGGTCCAACTTTTACGTCTGCACCTGAAACATATAACATGGAACTTAACATAATAGAAGGGAATTTAAACTGTGCAGGCATATTAAATCTCTGGATAGGTACTACCACTTCCGAATTTAGTTGGAGTGGGAATGATATTATAATAGGTTATAATGAAGTTGGAGATTGTAGTGGAGACTGGTGCATAAATATTTCTGACTCACCAGAATTTGTTGGATGGAGCCAAATAACATTAACGTTTAAAAGTGAAGGAGTATATGTATTCCATTCATACATGAATGGATGTCCAAATGATGCAGACTTGATTGAAATTACAGTAACAGATAATTGTAACTTTTCAATGAGTGAATTAAATACTAAACCTAAAATATATACTGATTTTAATAATAATTTGATAATTAATTTAAGTGACGACCAAATAGAATATAAATTAGAATTATTTGATATGAATGGTAAAAAAATAATCGAATCTAAATTAGATAATTTAAATAATATCAAATTAGAGAATTGTCAACCTGGCATATATGGAGTGCGTTTATTATCACCTAGTTTAGTATACACTAATAAAATTATTATCCATTAACAATTTACGTGAAAGAAGAGATATTAATTACAGGTTATAACGGCTCTTTAGCGAAACAGCTGTCTACGACACTTGACCATTCTAAATATCGCATCAAATACTTAACAACACAAAAAAGTGCTTGTACAGAAAATATATATTATTGGGACATTAGCACTAATTATATTAATCCACAAGCACTAGTTAATACACATCACATCATACATATTTCGGGATTTAGCATATCCAATAAATGGAACGCAAAAAATAAAAAATTAATGTATGATAGTAGAGTCAAAACTAGTCTATTACTATACGACAGCTGTATGAAAATGAGGATTAACCCAAAAACTTTTATTAGTATATCAGCAATGGGTTATTATGGTTTTAAGCAAAATGGACTGAAAACGGAAAATGACAATCCTCATGATGACTGGCTATCTAAACTATGTGTTGACTGGGAAAAGATGGCTGATAATTTTAAAAAAACTGGAACACGTGTTTGTAAATTACGATCCTCATTAATAATTAATAAAAGTGCTGAGATTATTCAAAAAACAAACATCGGATTTAACATTGGTTTAGGATTAATTTTTGGATCTGGTCAACAACAATTTCCGTGGATACATATTAAAGATATGTCTAGGTTTATATTGTTTATTATTGAGAATAAAAATATTCAAGGTGTATTTAACGTTGCTAGTCCTGAACAAATATCATATCAAGATTTTATTAAAAAAATTAAATTAATTAAATACCCAAACAGTATTCTATTACATGTCCCAGAGATTCTATTACAATTATTTATCCCCCAAAAAAAAGAACTAATATTAAATAACATAAAACTATGTATTAAAAAAATGAAAAGCACTGGTTTCTTTTGGGAATATGAAACTATTGAAAAGTTTGTGAAAACTGATTTATAGCATTACCTTCTAAAACCTATCTTCCTTCTTTCAACTTTTTTGACCGCACCATCAATATCATCATGACTAGCTTTAGAAATTCGAATTTCTAATTCTAGAATATTTGCTAACATATCATGCCATTTTTTTTGCTGATCGAGAAATTGCCCATCTGATCTAGCAATATTTCGGATGTCCATTAACAAATATTCCCTACGATCAACACTAAAATCAGTTTGTTTCTTTAAAAATTCAACCATAGAGATCATGGCCCCAATTTGATCAGTAGGGGTTTGTATATGTACTTTCGACCAATGTATTGTTTCATTTATAATTTTAGTTGTTTTGTCCTGATCTTTCCCTACCCAACGGTACATAAAGCTAGCAATAGTTTTTTTCTCTTCTAGAGTCAATTTATTATCTGATCTAAAAGCAAAAGTGTGATAGATATAAAATATACAGTGAAGCGAAGTTAAATTTAAAGTTTCTGACATTGAGAAAAAGCTATAATAATTTAAAGATATCTATTTTTTCCATTCACCATACATTGGATTTGGAAAAATAAATTTATTTCTTCCAAACCTATATGAACCATTATCTGGGAAATCTCCAATGGCATCACCAAAATATGCGACAATTTTTTGAGGACCATAGCCTTTCATTCTGCCACTACCTTCTAACACTTCTTGTCTACGAATCACCTTGCTGTCATTTTTATTTTTTCTTAATAGAAACACATCATTGTTTACAGAGATCCCCAACTTATTCAAGTTGCTTTTTGTAGCATTTAATGTTTTATGATCTCGATTACTTATATATATAATACGAGCATTTGGATTTTTTTTATATTCTAAAATAAATTCTTTTGCGCCAGGAACTAAATTCGCTAGTTCTTTCTTAACCCATTTATTCCAACTGCCCGAATTATAACTCTCATTATTCAAAAATAATTCAATTTGATAATTTGAATTATCTAAAACTGTTTCATCTAAATCCATTACAATAACGGGATTATTATTGCTTACAGCCTGTTTGCGAATTTCCATGATAGCTGTTTTATAAATTTGTATGCACAAACTTTCATACTCTCTTGATTCAGTAATCCATTTTACATCATTTGGCAATCCATCTATCTTATCAATTTCATTTTGAGAAAACAAAACGAATGGCATCATGATTAGAATAAATACTCTCATGTTAATTTATTTTTTTAATTTCCATAAAGATAATTATAATACAACTCAATTGAATTTATGAAATTGTTATTTTTAAGATATAAAAATAATTTGAATGCGCCACATGAAAAAAATATTATTCTTTATACTTTTTAATCTATTAATCTCTTGTAATAACAAAGATATCGACTATCATATTAATGTAGACACATATAAAAAAATGATCTCGGAAATAAATGAATACTTCATCAATCATGATCAAAAAAACTTAAATATTTCTAAGTATTATACAGCAAACTTTGTGTTCCATAGTTATCCTGCCGGTCATAAAAAAGGAATAAAAATTTCAAAAAAAGAATACATCTCTAACCTTAAAGCATTGAAAAACAAAAATATAGCCATTAATATCGGCCACTCAATTTATTTGCCTGGTTTAAATGAAAAAACTTTTGATATCGATGGTAGTGTAAGATTATATTATGGAGCAACAATCAATGCTGAAAAAAGAGAAGTGAATTTTTCTGGATACCAAACCATTAATTTCGATGATGGAAAAATATCAGAGATATGGGAATGGAAAGACAATAGTGGAATAAGTGTCATATTTCCTGAAATAGGGTATCAAATAGATGATATTGAGTCATTTTATTGAAAAAAGCTTGTGGACCATACTGGATTCGAACCAGTGACTTCTACCCTGTCAAGGTAACACTCTAAACCAACTGAGTTAATGGTCCTTATAATTAATCTATTATATCATTAAATATTGCTTCTGGAATGATCGATTGTAAAAGCGCAAGAGATGCCTGGTCCTCATTATATTCCATGTAAGTCCAATTTTTAGTATCTAAGTCAGAAACAGCAATCATAGAATTTTCCACATTAATTGCAAAAACCTCATCGTTATATGTGACATTTTCTGAGCCATATTGCTCCTGAAAATTAAAAGCTAATTCAGATTGATTTTCCAACATCATACCACTCAATTTAATTTGAATAAGAGCTCTATAAAAAACTCTACAAAATTGTAAATCTCCATCGACAAAAATCTTCGACAGTTTATTAATTTCATTCAAATCTATACTCATATTCATTCCCATTTCCTCAATATCTACAAAAACTTGAAGCATTTCTTCTTTAGAAGTAAATTCAAATAATTTTGGATATATCATAGCTGTCATTAAATCCCAATTTCTATTATTGAAAGCATTGAAATAATTAGTTAAATCAATTTTAAATAAATCATTTAAATTATTGCTATCTAAGGCAGATATCTCATTTTGTTCATCTATTTTATTTTGAGATTGATTAGCACAACCTATTGAGAGAAATAAAATAATTATTAATAATAATTTTGCGTGCATAATTTAAAAATAAAGTATTATACTAATGTAAAAAAGTTAATAACATGTAAGTTATTAACCCAATGAATAAAGTGATTTTTTGTTGGTGGGCGATACTGGATTCGAACCAGTGACCCCCTGCTTGTAAGGCAGGTGCTCTGAACCAACTGAGCTAATCGCCCTCATAAAGAATGCAAATATATAAATCTATTCAGGATTTAGCTAAATATTTTAATATATCTGACACAATAAATGTACTGCCTGTAATAAGAATGAGGTCATTCTGTGTAATAATTGTACTTAAATAAGCATACGCATCAGATGAAAATGCAAATAATTTATATGACAAATTATGCTCCTGAAACCTATCAATCAATTTGTCAGGATGAAGAATTCTTGGATTTAAACTACCACATATATAATAAGAATAATCCTTAGGCAATAATCTAATCATATCATCCGTATTTTTATCTTTTGAAAACCCTAAAACAATATGCTTGTTCATTTTCATGCCATTTAATTCATTGAAAATAAATTTAAATGCATCAACGTTATGTGCTATATCACAAATAACTAATGGGCGTTCTTTTATGATCTGCCAACGTCCCAAAAGACCAGTATTTTTAGCTACTTGCATTAACCCCCGAAAAATAATTTTTTGTGATATATTATAACCAATATGATTTAAAATATTGATTGCTGTGACAGCGGTATTGATATTATCAATTTGATACCCTCCCTTTAAATCAGAATTGTAATCATATTGTCTTGAATAAAATAACTGTGCATTTAAAGCTAATGCAGTCTTTTCAATTATATCTATAGAAGATGGTTGTTTTCCAATTAAAACAGGTGTTTTATTTTTTATAATACCTGCTTTTTCTTTTGTTATTAACGAAAGAGATTTTCCCAGTAAATTCTGATGATCTAGAGAAACATTTGTTATAATAGACAATTCTGGTTGAATAACATTAGTTGCATCTAATCGTCCACCCAGACCAACTTCAATAATCGCTATATCGACTCTTTGTAATGCAAAGTATTGAAATGCCATTGCAACATTCATTTCAAAAAAAGACATACGCATATTAACAAAATCAGTTTTGTGTTTTTGAACAAAATCAACAATAAATTCTTTTGATATTTTTAGTCCATTAATTTTAATTCTTTCCCTGAAATCTAATAGGTGAGGAGAAGTAAATAATCCCACTTTTAGACCAAACTCTTGCAAGATGGAACTTAACATATGAGATACGGAGCCTTTTCCATTAGTTCCAGCAATATGAATAGACTTAAAAGAGAAATAGCATTCTCCATGTTTTTTAAAAAAACTTAGAACATGATTAAGATCCTTTTTATACGCTACTTTGCCTTCTTTTTGATAAAATGGTAATTGATTATATAGCCAAATAACCGTTTCTTTATAATTCATTAATATTTATGAAAATTATAAGTTATTGCACCAAGTTGTAATTCAGGAGAATCAAAATCTGGAATCCAAGTAGTTTGCAGAGCAGCATTTTTCGCCTCTTCTAATAAACATGATGCCGATTCTGTACTTCCACGAACACCCGCTTCAGCTTTAATTGTTACACCTTTCTGATTTACCCAAACACGCACAACAATTGTTCCTGACTCATCACAATTATATTGAGGCTTTACTTTATTAAGAGCAGATCTATTCGTATTAAATAATTCATAACCATCTTGTAGGTCATCAAGTTTAGTGTTATTATTTATTGACACCTCTATTTGACTAGTATTTTCTTCTGTGTTATTAACGATATCATCAAATGAATTTTCTACAAATTTAGATAATGCCTGTTCCAATTCCAGACTAATTGATTCAGATGGATCTTTTTCATTATCATCCAATAAAGTAAGTGTATCCTCTGCACTTGGAATGGTTGTAGTGATATTTTCTTCAAGGATCATTTTTTCAACAATATTATCCTCAGTGATTTTTGAATTATGGGATGCATTGTTGTCATTATTTGTATTTATGTTTTGAACCGGATCTAATTCAGTATATGGTATAAATTCTATTTCTAGGCCTAAAGAAGGTTCAATATATGTATAACCTATAGATGAAAAAAAAACAATAATAAGCAATATTAAATGAAAACAGAATGTGCCAACAAAACCCGCCTTTTTACTTTTCGAATTTAACATTGGAATTAATTATTTTGGGTTGCTAAAACAATTTTATAATTATTTCTATACGCCAAATCAATAACATCTACAGCATATTCAATTGGAATGGTTTTCGCTGCACGTAAAACTAAAGTGGGGTCATCAATAGCATTGAAATAATCTTTAATTTTTGATTCTAATAACAATGGCTCAACAGCCTCATTGTTAACAAAATACCTTAAGTCATCAGTAATAGATATAGATAAGGTTTGTTGCTTGAGAGCTTCTGCAGAACTAGTTGGCAATTCTATTTTCAAAGCATTTGTAGTAACTAAAGTTGAAGTAAGCATGAAAAATATGAGCAATAAAAAAACTATATCTGTCATGGAAGACATACTGAAATTTGGATTAATTTTATTTTGAGAACTTAATGACATTATCTATTCTTTTTATCATAAATTAAATCTAAAAACTCTATTGAAATGGCTTCCATTTTATATACTGTTTTAGTGATTTTCGAGACTAAATAATTATAACTAATGTATGCTAGAATACCCACAATTAAGCCTGCAACCGTAGTAGTCATGGCAGTATATATTCCTTTTGACAGCATCTCAATATCGATTTGCCCGCCAGAACTTGCCATCTCATAAAAGGCCAATACCATTCCAATTACTGTGCCTAGAAATCCAATCATAGGTGCTGCACCAGAAATAGTGCCTATAATCGCTAAATTATTTTCTAATTTTGACAGCTCTAACTTTCCAACATTATTGATAGAAGTCGATATATCTTCTAATGATTTATCTATTCTTGAAATTCCTTTTTCTAACATTCGTGCAATAGGCGTATCTGTATTTTGGCATAAATCAATTGCAGCAGAATGTTTGCCATCATGTAAAAAGTCTTTAATTGAATTAAAAAAATATGTCTCTTCTTGTAATGCTTTTTTTATTGAAAAGAGTCTTTCAAAAAACAAATACATGGTTATAATTGACAAAATAGATAATATGATAATAATAACTTGACCAGCAAGACCACCTTGTGAAACTAATTGAAAAATTGATATTTCATTAGTTCCAGACATAGCAATATCTTGTTGTGATAGTAGCAATAAACTATCCGATTGTAATAATAGTGATTTGAACAACATAATGATTTAATTTAAATTAATCCTAATAAAATATAGGAGAGTGCTCCATAAACATAGCCTAATAAGGCTAAAAAAGATATTTTCTTTAAATACCAAATAAAATCTATTTTTAAAATACCCATTACAGCAACACCAGCTGCAGATCCAATAATTAACACACTACCACCTGTTCCTGCACAATACGCTAAGAACTCCCAGAAAATTCCGTCTTGTGCAAAAAAACCGGAATCACTAATTGGATACATTCCCATAGCGCCTGCAACCAAGGGGACATTATCTACTATGGCAGACAGCAAACCTATAACAACATTAATAACGTAGATATTTCCCAATGTATTGTCCAAATAATCAGCAACACTATTTAATATACCAGAGGATTGTAAACTAGACACAGCTAACAAAATACCCAAGAAAAAGAAAATTGTTGGCGTATCTACTTTTTTTAATACACCCACAACACTTAATGATGATTTAACGTCAATATCTTTTCTTCTATGTAATAATTCTGTAGCTAACCAAAGCACACCTAAACTTAATAACATTCCCATATATGGTGGGAGATGTGTAATTGTTTTAAAAACAGGAACAAATAACAAGCCTAGCACTCCGCCAAAGAAGACAAAGTTTCTTTCAAATGATGTTGTTGGATGCTTTATGTGTTCTATAAAGATATTTTTGTCCGGTCTACTAATATGTCCTTCCAATTTAAAAGAAAGATATATTAAAGGGACAACCATACAGATGAGACTAGGGATAAAAATAGACTGTATAATATTCAAGGCGCTAACTTGGCCTCCAATCCATAACATAATCGTAGTAACATCGCCTATCGGAGACCAAGCTCCACCGGCATTACATGCAAGTATTAACATACCCCCAAAAAACCAAATATCATCTTTAGATTTTATTAATTTAGGTAATAAAGCCGCCATCACAATAGCTGTTGTCAAATTATCTAAAACTGCTGATAAAAAAAAGCCTAAAAAAGATAAAACCCAAAGTAGTTTTATACGCGAATTAGTTTTAATTTTATTTGTAATTATAGAAAATCCATCATGCGAATCCACTAATTCCACTATAGTCATAGCACCTAATAAAAAAAACAATATTTCAGATATGTGAACTAAGTGGTGCTGTAACTCTTTATATACAAATTTTGTATCAAAACCATATAATAAACCAAAAATTGTCCAGCAAAGAATACCTGTTATTAAAGCCGTAGATGCTTTATCAATTTTTAGAGGATGTTCAAATGCAATACAAGCATACCCCAATAAAAATACTAAAATCATTAATTCAATCATATTACTATTTGTTTATTAGATAGTTTTTTTAGAGCTATTTCTAAAGCAATTGAAGTTATATAATTAGTGGCTGAACTATAATTATAACACTCTAACAAAGCATCATAAATAACTTTCGAACAATCATTAAAAATACCTTCATCACTGAGATCATTTTTTCTACCCTCCATTAAATACGCAAATACCCTAGCCATACCACAATTAGAGATGAAATCCGGAATAACACTGATCTTTTGGTCTGCATATTCAGAAATCGGACCATAGAAAATTTCTTGATCGGCAAATGGAACATTTGCCCCACATGCAATTAAATTAACACCTGACTTAATCAATTGATTAATGTGTTCTAATTGAACTAGTCTAGATGCCGCACAAGGAACGAAAACATCAGCGGGAATATTCCAAATTAAATCATTCACAACAGAAAAAGGAAGTAAATCTGGGGATTTTAATTTATTATTTTGTTTATTCAAAAACAATGACTGAATCTCTTCAAAAGAAAATCCAGCTTCATTAATCACCCCCCCATCTTTATCAATAATACCAACAATTTTAAACCCTGATTTTGCTAAATAATATGCCGCCGATGACCCAACATTACCCCAGCCCTGTATTAACACTTTTTTGTCTTTGGTCCCACCACCCCAAATACTATAATAATGCCTAATTGACTCTGCGACTCCAAATCCAGTAATCATATCAGCTACCATGATCCCTTGTTTTGAATTTGGAGAATAATTAGGGTCTTCTATTGTCTTTTTGACCCCATATCTCAATTGCCCTATTCGATTTATTTTCTCAGGAGAAGAAGGATGATAATGGCCCGAAAAAATACCTTCTTGTGGATGCCAAACACCACAATCCTCAGTCATGGGAATCACTTCATTCACTTCATCAATATTTAAATCACCGCCAGTCCCATAATAATGCTTCAATAAAGGAGATACTGCTTTATACCATCTTTGTAAAACTCCTTTTTTCTTCGCGTCATTAGGATCAAAATTAATCCCTGATTTGGCACCCCCAATTGGAGGTCCACAAACTGTAAATTTAATTTCCATTGTTTTAGCTAAAGACAATACTTCATATTTTGTTAACCCTTTACGCATACGAGTCCCTCCCCCAGCTGCACCACCACGCAATGAATTTATCACAACCCAACCTACAGCATCTGTTTCGGCATCTTTCCATTCAAAAATAATCTCGGGAGAAGTGTCTTCATATTTTTTTAACAGTGACTTCATTAAAAAATAAATTTAAATGTCTAAAATAATAAGTTGATAGAATAAATATTACATTAAAATAAAATACTTTTCAACATTAGGGCAAATATATTTCACCTGATGAATGATCTTTAGAACAACCAGTGACTGAAGACAAGCAATTGGTTTTATTCAGAATTTTTAAAACCCCTAAAAATCCAAAAATAATCGACTCTTTAAAATTAATAATATCACCACTCGGTATAATAAGATCTATGTTATGAAAATGTGATATTCTTGAGAGTAAATAATTATTAAAAGTGCCACCACCAGTCAAAAGTGAATTAGAAATATCATATTTTAAAAACGTCGTAACAATTTGAAAAGCAATATGTTCAACACAAGTAGCAAGAATATCTTGAATAGACAATTGAGACTGGTCTATAATAGGCAAGAAATTACTATCAACATATTCTTTACTCAATGATTTTGGCATTTCCAGAGTATAATAATGTATCTTGTTCAGTTGATTTAATAGATTAACATCTATCTTGCCCGTTGAAGAAATAGAGCCAAACTCATCAAAATCCTTGCCTGTTTTGCTAGCTAAATGGTTTAAAATCATGTTACATGGACATATGTCATATGCGTATCTAACATTCTGAATTTGAAATGAAATATTAGCGATACCTCCCAAATTTAAACAGGAATCATATTGACTAAATAACAATTGATCACCAACAGGAACTAATGGAGCCCCTTGCCCCCCTAAATTAATATCTTGCTGTCTAAAATTACATACTACTGGAATCTTTAATCTTTCTAAAATAACACTGCCAGAACCTACTTGATGACTATATCCATTATCTGGATCATGAAAAATAGTGTGCCCATGTGAAGAAATTAAATTGATGTCTAAATTATTTTTTTTTACAAAAACCTCAATGTAATCTGATATAATATGACCGAATTTTATATCCATTTCTAAGACAGTTAATTCTTTACGAAAAACTTTTAACAAATCTGATTTTATTGAATCACTATATTCAAATGTTTTCGATGCTATTAAATTAAACTCCCAGATATTATTTTTTTGATAATATTGAGCACATGATATATCAAGGCCATCCATAGATGTACCAGACATAATCCCTAAAACCAAAGATTTGTGATTAATAATATTTAGCATTTAATTAAAATAGAAAAAAAGAGTTAATTTTGGATCTAATTATACTATAATATTATGGATTTTACTTTATCAAATGAACAAAAATTAATTCGTGATTCTGCAAGAGATTTTGCACAAGTTGAATTATTACCTGGAGTGATTGAAAGAGATGAAAAACAAGAATTCCCAGAATCTCAAATTGAAAAAATGGGAAAAATGGGTTTTTTAGGAATGATGGTGAATCCAAAGTATGGTGGTGGCGGTATGGATACATTGTCTTATGTATTAGCGATGGAAGAAATATCAAAAATTGACGCATCTTGTTCTGTAATTATGTCCGTTAATAATTCGCTGGTTTGCTGGGGAATAGAGAAATATGGGAGTGAGGAGCAAAAGAAAAAATACCTACCAGATTTAGCAACAGGAAAAAAAATAGGTGCATTCTGTCTATCGGAACCAGAAGCAGGATCAGATGCAACATCTCAAAGAACCACCGCAATAGAAAAGGGAGATCACTATATTTTAAATGGAACAAAAAATTGGATTACAAACGGTAATAGCGCCTCTATTTATTTAGTAATTGCACAAACCGACATAGAAAAAGGACACAAGGGAATTAACGCTTTTATTGTAGAAAAAAATCTACATGGCGTAACCGTTGGGAAAAAAGAAAATAAACTTGGAATAAGAGCATCTGATACAACCTCAATTATGTTTTCAGATGTCAAAGTCCCAAAAGAAAACAGAATCGGCGATGATGGATTTGGCTTTAAATTTGCGATGAAAACATTAGCCGGTGGCCGAATCGGCATAGCTTCTCAAGCACTTGGAATAGCATCTGGGGCATATGAACTTAGCTTAAAATATGCAAAAGAAAGAAAAGCATTTGGAAAAGAAATCTATAAACATCAAGCAATTGCGTTTAAATTAGCTGATATGGCTACACAAATTGATTGTGGTAGATTACTATGCTTTAAAGCGGCTTGGCAAAAAGACAATAATATAGATTATGCACAATCTAGCTCAATAGCGAAATTATATTGTGCTGAAAAAGCAATGAATATTACCACGGAAGCAGTTCAAATACATGGTGGATATGGATTTGTTAAAGAGTACCATGTGGAACGATTAATGAGAGATGCAAAAATTACACAAATTTATGAAGGAACTTCTGAAATACAGAAGATTGTTATTTCTAGAACTATTTTACAATAAATAACTTCTCTACACTTCCATCATTATACATGGTGATAGTAAAATTGTTATCTAGATTCTTTCTTCCAAATAGATCAAACACATTAGCAATCCATTTTTCCGAATTATTCTCGTTAATTGAAGTATTAGCTATCATTACATTGATTATTTGCTCATCACTACTACAAATTCGATCATAAGAGACTTCCCAGTCATAATAATAATAATAATAATCTGGCGAAGAGCCATCATTTCCTCCACCCTGAGTATAATATCCCTCTGTGATTTCTAGCAAATTAGATATTAAAAATGGGAAATTGGCTAATCCGCCAGCAGTTCTCTTGAACATAGGATTATTATCTCCAAAATTATCATTATTCATCTGTGTATTCGTGGTTAATAGATATTGTTCCCCTGGAGATATTGTCCAAAACAAATCAATTATATAGCCATCATTATCAGTTATAGGAACATCAACGAGCAAGTCTTCCAATAGGATACCGTTATTATCTCTTAATTCTATTATTCGTTCTCCAGGATAATCAGTATATACTTTCACACTATTTAATATGAATTCCGAATAACAATTAAATAATAATCCCCCGTTATAGACAGTGCCACTATAATCACCATTTTGACCTTCACCTTCATGTTCCGGCTCTCCTGTATTCGTATTATATGTTTGAACAATCTCTTCGTTAAATACTATAAAAGACGTGTTTTCATACAGTGGGTCTGTTACATATGTATTAGAACCTGTACTTAGAAGACTATAATTGCTATCCCAAAATGAGACCAATTCTCCTTCACAATTTAAAGTAGCTGGTTCTCCATAATCTATAAACACATCATTTTCACATATGGGCACATTGATTGAAAAATCATCACAAAAATATTCGCAGGATCCATCATCTTCATTAGCAATAGGATTAAAATTTTCTGCACTTAAATCTGTACAGCCATAAAATACACATGAACCATCGTTAATAATAGCAACGGGATCATAATTAGATGCATTCGCATCTGTACAGCCTAAACCTTCATAATTGCCATACGGGGTATGTAATATAAATAATCCTTCTTGTTGATCTGTTGCTAAAACTAATCCTGAAGGCAAATAAGGATAAGCTCCCCAACAGCCATCGAAATTACCACCAGACATAGGGGAAGTATCGTAATATGCCACTTCTATTAAATTAAAGGGATCACTGGCATCAATAATAGTAACACCAGACGTATAATAAGAGGTAACTAAATAATCACCAAACACATGTGTATTATGAGGTATTACGTCTTCTTGTAGCCCCATTGGCCCATCCCCTGTCCACTCTTGAATTAAATCTATTTCCTGTATGTCATAAATATCTGAAACATCATATGAACCTATATAGCAACCCGCTTGTTCATCGGTAGTAAATAAGTAATTATTATCATCAGAAATCCAAGCATTATGAGTAAAATTACAAGATGTTGGATATGATGACATAATACTCGGATTAGATTTATCTGAAACATCAATAATAGAAAAAACACCCGCATAAATAGCTGAACCCCATAATGTGTCCCCTCTTACCATACCATCATGTAGATAATAATCATCAAATATACCAGCCAAAGTAGGATTCATGGGATCTTGATTAAGGTCTAAAATAATTGCGCCACCATTACCTGTGTCAGCACCAAAAATATACGCATATCCATTCTCATCAATATAAATATTATGAGAAGTTGTAAAAAACTCTTCAGTATATACAAAAGTTTCCCCAGTTTGATCACTCAAATCCACTATTAATAAGCCATCAGATGCCTCAGTAGTAACATAGGCATATTTGCCCCATGTTTTAATATCTCGCCAAATAGAAGACGAACCATCAATGAAAAATAATTCATATGGATTAGAGGCATCAGTCATATCAACAACCGAAAAGCCTGTAACGGTGCCAACTAAAGCATATTCGTACTCTCCATCGGCATAACCCCAAATATCATTTGTTCCTTGGGAATAAGGTAAGTTCGATACTAAATCCATATTTAAACTCTCTTGAGAATATAAACAAGAAAAAAGCAAGCAGATACAAGTAAATATTTTTTTCATATATATTAGAATTGAAAAGATTTGTTAATTAAGAACAAAGATACAAATTAGAATACACATTCTAAATACCACAGATTAATTTCGTCCGTAATTAATTTTCTTATAATTAATTTTAATTTCTTTAAACCCTTCCGAAAATTCATCTACAATAGACGCCTTAATAGAATTTCTTTCACAATTTAAATCTCTCACTTTTAATGCTAGCCTACCAATTTCTTCTAATGGTAATTGGGTTCCTTTTCGAATATCACCCTCTGTATCCCATATTCTAGAATTAATTTGATACATACTTTCAATATAACCCTCTATATGATGATCATATTTTTGTAACTCAACCTTATAGGCATTTAATTCATCAATGACATTTTCGGTCGTTCTTTCTGACTTCAATTTAGTTATTGTGTACCTGTCTATTATTTCTGATATTGGCATTTTCATGGTATTTATTTGTTTGTTTTATTAGAGGAAAATGCTTGCAGACCACATTCTAAATAATTGATATAATTATTAACACTTTTTGCATAATTATATCCAATAGGATTGGCTAATAAAGTTTCATCCGGAGTCATTAAAACATATAGAGGCTGAGTATTATTAGCAAATGTCAAACTCTGAAGCGTACTCCATTTATTACCTATTGTTTTGATTTTCTTTTTCTTGACTTTCCCATCGCGAGTTACAATATCTACCGTCTCTTGTTTTTCAACAGGAAGTAAAGTCTTTTCGTCTACATATAATGATATCACAACATAATCATTATCTAAGATACTTTTGACCGTTTTTTCAACCCAAATAGCCTCTTCAATTTTTCTGCAATTGACACATGCCTGCCCAGTAAAATCAATCATAATTGGCTTGTTATGTTTCTGAGCATATTCTAAGCCTTTTTCATAATCTTTAAAAATATTTTTTATCTCATGATCAGGGTTCAAATAAGAATAGTACTTGGCGGGCGGGAAACCACTTAAAAGATTATGGTGCCACCAATTTTTTCCAATCATACCAGGAAAGAGGTAAACTGAAAATGAAAATACTAATAAGGCAAATGAAATACGAACGCGACTAGGTTTTGCATTTGGATTATCATGTGGAAATTTAATGAAACCAAGCAAATAAAAAACTAGAGCGAGAAATGTTAAAAACCAAAGTGCAAAAAACGTTTCTCGCTTAATTAAGCCCCACTGCTCTACTAAATCCGCATTTGAAAGAAATTTAATTGCTAGTGCGATTTCTAAAAACCCCAATACTACCTTAACCGTGTTTAACCATCCTCCAGATTTAGGTAATGATTTTAGCCATGTTGGAAACGCTGCAAAAAGTGCAAACGGCAATCCTAAAGCAATCCCAAATCCAGCCATAGCAAGACTTAATTTCAAAGAAACCATAGCAGTGCTAAAACCTAAAAAATTGACCATATCAGCAGTTGCAGAGGATAATGTCCCTGCAAGCAACGAACCTAAAATAGGTCCCGTGCAAGAAAATGAAACTATAGCTAGAGTTAAGGCCATGAAAAATATCCCAACTACGCCTCCTATATCACGCCCCGAACCCGCCTTATTCCCCCAGCTACTTGGAAGAGTAATTTCAAAATATCCAAAGAAAGAAATTGCAAATACAAGAAAAATAAAAAAGAAAGCTATGTTCAACCATGGATTGGTCGATATCTCATTTAACACCTCAGGATTGATATTGGGCATTAAATGAAATGGCAAACTTAAAAGAGCATACGTTAAAAATATAAACAAACCATACAGACCTGCATGATAAATTGCTTTTGACTTATGCTCAGACCCTTTAGTGAAAAAACTTACCGTTAAGGGTATCATAGGAAAAACACATGGAGTCAAAAGAGCAATAAATCCTCCAACAATACCAAGTAAAAATATTCCCCAAAGAGACTTCTCCCCCTTCTTTTCACCACAGTCGCCTATCGGATTTTTTAAGTCAATAGTTGGAATAATATATTTATTTGTGACTGATACCGGAGCAGATGATTCTTTTAATAAATTTTTAGTTTTTTTTTTAAAATCAAATAACATATCTACATAATCTGGAGGCAAACACATAGTAGCATTACAAACCATAAACTCTAATTCGCCTTTAATACTAGATATATTACTATTAAGAATTTGGACCCTTTGCCTAAAAAGCGCCTCGTCCTGAAAAGATGATAAATTCATCTGAAAAACAGGATCAAACTTTGTTATACTATTAGATTCTAAAACACTATCGATTAATTTGAAATCCTCAGATTCAAAAAAAGAAAAACTAGTTGGGACAGGTCCATCTGGATCTACATATTGAGAATATACATTCCACCCTTTTTCAATGGTTGCCTCAATAATTAAATCATAAACATCATTTTCAACATGCTCTATAGAAAACCTCCAATTAACCGGATCTTCAATTTGACTAAAAATATTAAATGTTAACAGAGTTAATAATACTAAAATATAATTTCTCATAACCAATCAGCAAGTTTATAATCCAACAATATATACTTTTTTTGATGTTTCTACAAGCTTAAATCGATCATCTAATCGTTCGCCAATAATACATACGATTTGATTGTTAGAAATCAGCAATCTTGTTTTCTTTTTTTTAATTAATGAAAACTTATGATCAATAAAATAATCACTGAGTTTTTTAAAATTTCTCATCCCTAATGGAATAAAACGATCTCCCTTTTCCCAGGGCCTGATTAATAAGGGAAATACTAATTTAGAATAATCAATATGTATTTGCATATTATTGGAAAAATCAATCCCAATAGGTGATAAGGAGGTTTTAAAATTTATCTTAAATGGAATTTCTGCACTTTTTGTGTGCTCATAAACAATACAGTGCTCGTTTACAATATGTTCTGATATAATCAGCTCAAACCTATCCTTGATCATGTAGAAATCTGAATTAAAAAATTCTCTTCCGGATTCAGAATATAGTGAACGAAAAACCCTATCAACATCATAGAAACCAAAATCAGAAATTATTTCATACAATAATTGTTTAGGAGAAAGTTCTTTCAATAAATTTTTAATATTAATCACATACTCGTGTTCTCGTCTAATTAATAACTTGCTTTTTTTTTCTGAAAGCACATTATTATAGATCCCTTCAACTGCTCTCAATTTAGATATTGTATCCCCCACAGAATCAATAACATTGGGATTAATTTCTTGCATAAGAGGAATGATTTGATTTCGAATCTTGTTGCGAATATATTTGTTATCAATATTACTCACATCTTCTCGATACTCTATATTATTTTTTTGAGCATAATTAATAATATCACCTTTTTTTAAAGAAAGAAGCGGTCTAATCAAATTATTCAAACCGTCTTCGATACCATGTAATCCTGCAATACCTGTCCCTCTAATTAAATTAATCAGCATAGTCTCTACCGAATCATTCAAATGGTGGGCTGTCGCAAGAAAATTAAATGCGTGTGTTGTCATAAGCTCTTTAAACCAAGAATACCTCAAATCTCTAGCTGCCATTTGAATGGAAATTTTATGTTGTTTAGCATATTTTTTCGTGTCAAATTTTTTAATGAAAATTGGAATTTGAATATATTGACTCATCGATTCAACAAATGCTTGATCAGCATCTGAATCTGCCCCTCTTAAACAAAAATTACAGTGTGCAATGGAAAATTGATATTTGGTCTTGTATAATAAATCCATCAAAACCATACTATCAACGCCTCCGCTGACTGCTAATAAAATATGATCTCCCTGACAGACACCATTTTGTTGAAGTTGATTTAAAAAATCGTTTTTCATTGTCCCAAAATTTTAAAAATTGATTTGGCTTTTGCTAAACATTCTTCATATTCTAACTCTGGGTCCGAATCAATTGTGATAGCACCACCGACCATAAAAGAAAGATAAAAACTTTGTTTATTATAAAAAATTGAACGGATAACAACATTAAAATCAAAATCTTTTTTAGGATTAATATAACCAATTGAGCCCGAATATAAACCTCTCAATGTATCTTCATACTTTTCAATTAATTGCATCGATCTAATCTTAGGAGCACCTGTCATAGATCCCATTGGGAATAGTGCCTTTAAAACATCTACAATGCTTTTATCATCGGCTAACTGACATGAAATTGTAGAAACTAAATGATGAACATCCGTATAGCTATATAAAGCAGCTAGTTCATTAACATTAACACTATTTTTTTTAGCAATTCTTGACAAATCATTTCTTACTAAATCAACAATCATGACATTTTCAGACAAATCTTTAGAACTATTAAGTAAGGTTTCTTTATTTTTCTCATCTAGCAGAATATTCTCCAATCTTTTGATTGTTCCTTTTATAGGTTGAGAAATAATTTGATCACCTTCTTTCTTTAAAAATCTTTCTGGACTAACACAAAGACAAAAATGATCATTTATTCTATAAAAACTTGAAAATGGCGCTTTCGAAATATTGTTCAATTTAGAAAATAACATAAACGGATCTAACACTATATTTTCACAATAAAATTCTTGACAATAATTCATTTCATATATATCTCCTTTTTGTAAATGATTCTTTATAGAAAGAATATTTTTAAGATAATCTTCTTTACTAACCCTTGCCTTTATTTTAATTGGACTTATTTTTGTTTCCACAATTTCCAACTCACAAATTTTATTAAATATTCTATCAATATCCTCCGCTAAATACTTAGAGTCATATAAAAATACTACGCTCTTTTTTATGACTTTTATAATAATTTCTGGAACAAAGAAATGAAGATTAGGGAATTGCTGGCAATCCAAATTGTTAGAAAATAATGTTTCTATTTTATTCTTTAAATCATAAGTTAAATAACCAAAAATCCAATCATTACACGAGTCAATAAAAATATCTAAATCATCAAATGGATCGAATGAGTGAATTAATGCTTTCTTGACATTAAATGCCGCTAAAAAATCAAATTTAGAATCACCAATAGAATGATTATCCAAAAAAACAAATGAATCAAAACTTCGCAAGTAATCTATTAATTGATCTCGAAATAAAGTTTGAGAAATTAGATTATATGTTTTTTTTTGTTTCCCCAGAGTATTGAAAAATATTAGTCTTTATTCACCTATCTATATATGCAATGCTCGATTGGCTGTTGCAGCTAACGCAGCTTCTTTCATGACTTCACTAAAAGTTGGATGCGCATGTGTAATTCTAGCGATATCTTCAGCGGATGCTTTATATTCCATGGCGACAACTGCTTCTGATATTAAATCTGCACAACGAGGCCCAATCATATGCACACCTAATATTTCATCATTTTTTGCATCTACAATAATTTTAATAAACCCATCTGTATCCATAGATATTTTTGCTCTACCATTAGCTTTAAATGGGAAAACACCCGTTTTAAAATCTACATTTGCATTCTTCAGCGCCTCCTCGGTCAAACCAACAGATGCCACCTCAGGCCAAGTATAAACAACATTCGGAATCAGATTATAATTAATTTCTGGTTTTTGACCAGCAATCCACTCTGCTACAAATACTCCTTCTTCTTCGGCTTTATGTGCTAACATAGGCCCCTTAACAACGTCCCCTATCGCATAAATATGAGATTGAGCTGTTTGCAGTTTATCATTTACATCAATTTGACCTGTTTTTGATACTTGTAGATCAATTGCTTGTAAATTTAAACCTTCAGTGTGAGCTTTTCTACCTATAGCTACTAGACATATATCACCTTTTAAATTTAATTTATCTTTGTTATTAGATTTGGCAATTAACTCAACACCCTTATTATTATTTTTGATTCCTTCCACTTGGTGGGATAAGTAAAATTTAAATCCCAAATCTCGTATAAGAATCTTTTTTAACTCTCGACCTAGGCTAACGTCCATACCGGAAAGCAGATTCGGCGAAACATCAACAACTGACACTTTAGAGCCCATTCTAGCGTATACAGAACCTAGTTCTAAGCCTATTACACCAGCACCAACCACAATAAGTTTTTTAGGGATTTTTTTCAAAGACAAGGCCTCTGTAGAGGTGATTATTCGCGTTTTATCTAAATTAAAAGACGGCAATGAGAATGGCTTAGAGCCCGTAGCTATAATGATATTACTGCCGGTTATAGTATGGCTTGTTTTCTCACTAACAATAGCTACCGTATTTGCATCAACAAAAGATCCTAGGCCATGAAAAATTTGAATATTATTTTTTTTCATCAAAAAATCTAAACCAAGATGCATGTCTGACAAGATTTTTTCTTTTCGGCTCATGGTTTGATTAATATTGATTTTGATTGATGAAATTTCAATCCCATGGTCTTTAAACTCATGATTTGATTTAAAAAAATGCTCTGATGATTCTAATAATGCTTTTGAAGGAATACAACCAACATTTAAACAAGTACCACCTAAATTTGGATACTTTTCAATTATTGCTGTCTTCATCCCCAATTGTGAACAACGTATTGCTGCAACGTATCCACCAGGCCCTGAACCAATAACAATGACATCAAATGAATTCATATAAATAAAATTTAGATTACAAAAATAATAGTTCTAACTATTTAATTAACGTGAAAATCCAAGTTTATTAGAAACTAAAAAATATAATAAAATAAAAATAGCCAAAACAGAACAAATTCTACCGATAACATCTCCATGCTTAACATAAAAAGTTTTTTGGTTGTATAACGGCATGGCATATTGAATAATATCCTTTTGATCCCAATCAATCATAGATTTAACTTCTCCAAACATATTAATGATCGAAGAAATTCCTGTGTTTGCTGACCTTGCAATATACCTTCTTGTTTCTATTGCTCGCAATTTAGCATATATATGATGTTGCTGATATCCAATTGTATTTTTCCACCAACCATCATTTGTAATAATAAAAATTCCTTCTGCACCCTTATTAATAAATTTTCGCACATAGTCTCCATATATTGACTCATAGCAAACAATAGCAGCAGTTTTATGATTCTTTGAAGAAGAAAAAATAGAAACAGAATCTTGTTTAGAAAAATTTCCCACAACATTTGAATCTCCAATTTTTAAAATTTTATCACCTAAAATCGGGTACAGAAAATCTTGGAATGGCATTTTTTCTGCCCCAGGAACTAACTTAGACTTATAATACATATCCACCCCACTATCATTGAGTTGTAAAGAAGAGTTATATACTTTATAAAATTGATTTTGATGATTTAATAATGGTTTTGCCGTGGGACTTTTTTTAGAAAAATCTAATATTGTGGCACCTACAATGATATTTAAATCACTATACTCATGAATTAATTTATTGAAACTTTTTATATGTATATTATTGTGAATCCTCTGAGCCCATATTGGGGATGTTAAAAATGTTTCTGGCAATATTATAAAATCCAATGAATCATTTAATTTGGGAGAAATAAAATTCAATAGAGCATTAGTTTGATCAGTTTGAGAAAGAGAGAATTTTTCAGTATAAGGATCAATATTAGGTTGAACAACCATGACGTCAACATGAGTATTTGACAATATATTAAGATCTTTATTATATACTAAATAAGATAATGCGATAGGCAAAAGTAGAGAGAAAAGAAAAAGAAAAAAGTTCCTATTTCTCAAATAGGAATTAAACCTACATTGAGATAATTTGAAAAACAGCAAATTCACTATAAAAACCCATAAAGTTCCTCCTAAAACACCTGTATATGAATACCACTGAACACAAGCGGGGTGACTTCCAAACACATTGCCTACAGTTAACCAAGGCCAACTTAAATCCCAATTTAAATGCAAATACTCAAAGCTAATCCATAAAACTGGTAACATGAAGCTTGTATTTTGCCAATAACTACTATTTTTAAGCATTGAGTATGTACAGAAAACTAATGTCATAAATAACGAATTACATAAAATAGCAAACAAAGCACCTGAAAAATGCGCATGTCGTATCCAAAAAGTAAGAGATACATTGAAAATAAAAAATGCTAAATAGATATATCCAAAAAATTTATAAATAGACAATTCTTTTTTAGCTACACTCGTCTCTAGGATTAACAAGGGAACAAATGCAATAAAAATACAAAAAGTAAAATGTGAAATTGGAGGCCAGCTTATAAAAAGCAAAAATCCTGCAAAAATAGATAAAGTTATTTTTTGAAACATTTGAATAAAGATAAAATAATTCTATATTCTTAGTGGAATGAAGAAAAATATTGCTCACATTATTACCTTAACTAGCCTTTCCCTAGGGCTGCTATCAATCATTACAAGTTTTAAGGGTCAATTCGAAGTAGCTTCATATTTAATTTTTGGATGTCTTTTCTTAGATGTTTTAGACGGAACTATCGCACGTTATTTAAAAACTTGTTCTGAATTTGGCAAACAATTAGATAGCTTAAGTGATTTTATAGGGTTTGGTATTGCACCAGCTATATTAATGTATAATTTTATTAATGTCGAGTTTGATAATCCAATTCTTTCGTATACAACATTTTTAATCCCAATTTTTTCAGCATTAAGATTAGCAAAATATAATTCTGAAACAACCCAAAAAAAGTATTTTACAGGAATTACTACCCCTGTCAATGGACTTCTTTTTTCAGCACTAGTATTAATTAAAATTCAGGAAAATAATTTACTTATTTCAACCATATTAATAAATCAATACACTATCTTGATACTAATAGTGAGTATGTCTATTTTATTAATTACTCCAATTAGAACCTTTAATTTAAGATTTGATGGACTGACAAAAGATAAAAAAAAATTATTTTTTATTTTTATTTCGATCTGTATTATATATTTATTTAATTTTACAGGGATACCAATACTGATCTTAATTTATGTTGTATTAAGTGTGTTTAAGCTAATAAACTAATAATTTGAATAATATGAAGTTTTCTGTTAAAATAAACATCATGCCACAAGACGCATTACTAGACCCACAGGGAAAAACGGTTGAAAATAATACAAAAAAACTTGGAATTGAAAACATTTCTAACATTAGAATAGGTAAGCATATTACTTTTAATGTTGAAAGTTCAAATCAAAATGAAGCAAAAAAAACAATAGAAAATATTTGTGATAAACTATTAGTTAATCAAATAACTGAAGCGTATAATTATAAAATTTTCGAATCTAATTAAAACTTAAAATTATCTCCCAAGTATAATTTTCTAACCTCAGCATCATTAACTAATTCGCTTGTATTTCCATATTTTAAAATCTTGCCATCATATAATAGGTAAGACCTGTCAGTAATGGATAAAGTTTCCCTCACATTATGATCTGTAATTAAAACACCAATATTCCTGTCTTTTAATTTTTTAACCATATTTTGAATATCTTGAATCGCAATTGGATCAACACCTGCAAAAGGCTCATCTAATAAAATAAATTTTGGGTTCATAGAAATTGATCTAGCAATTTCAACTCGCCTTCTTTCACCTCCAGACAATAAGTCAGCTCGTGTATATCTAATTTTACCTAATCCAAAATCTTCTAATATTATTTCTAATTGATTTTTTTGATCTTTTTCATTCATATCTAATGTTTCAAGTACAGTAATAATATTATCCTGAACTGACATTTTAGTAAAGACAGAAGGTTGTTGAGGCAAATAACCGAGGCCTTTTCTTGCCCTTATATGCATAGGATCACTAGAAATATTTAATTTATCAATATAAACACTGCCCTCAAAAGATCTAATAAGCCCGACAAGCATATAGAACGTAGTTGTTTTACCAGCACCATTGGGGCCTAATAATCCAACAATCTCCCCCCTTTTTAAATGAATAGATACATCATTGACAACATATCTTTGACCATATTTTTTCTTTAAATGACTAGCTATTAATTCCATTCTTTTTTGAGGTTAGCATAGCAACCAAAATTGAAAATTCATATAAAATAAATATTGGCAAACCGATTAAGACCTGACTAAAAACATCCGGAGGCGTTAAAATAGATGCCATAATTAAGATAACAACGAAAGCGTGCCGTCTATATTGTTTTAATTGTGCTGCATTAATGAAATTAAATCTAGTTAAAAAATAAACAACCAAAGGTAATTGAAACAAAAATCCTGTTGTTAGGATAAGGGTGGTAATAGTTTTTATAAAAGATATGAAATGAATATTGTTCTCAATTGAATTACTAATAGAATAAGCGCTTAAAAAATTAATCGAAAATGGAATAATAATATAATACCCGAATAAAACACCCAAAAGGAAAAGAAAAAATGAAAATATAAAAATTACAATAGATGTTTTTTTTTCATTTTTATATAAAGCGGGTGAAACAAAAGACCAAATTTCAAATAATACATACGGAAAAGCTATAATAATACCACCCACAAAAGCAACTAAAAGATGCATGGTAAACTGACCCGCCATCTCAACATTCATTAAAATAAATGGCATGTCTTTTATACATAGTCTTTCAGAAAGATTACATAAAAAAATATATGTTGGAAAATCATTATGCTTACATGCAAATAATATATTATCAAATACAAAGGACTTATTTAAAAACACTAGTAAAGAACCTATAAATACAGCAATTAAAGATCGGGTTAAATGCCAACGAAGATCTTCTAAATGAGAAAGAAAAGATTGTTTTTTTTGATCTTTTATCTTCATATTTTAAAAAATATTATACTTAAGAATATCATGTAAATGGATAATGCCAACATAATCATGCTTTGACATAACAACTAATTGGGTAATACTATATTGTTTCATTCTACTAAATGCTTCATAGACTAAATCGTCCTTATCAATAATTTTAGGCTTAAGACTCATGAGGTCTCTAGCTTTTATTTTTTTTATATCTTGGTTTTTCTCTAACATTCTCCGCAGATCTCCATCCGTAATAATTCCCGATATTTTTTTATTATTAAGGACTACTGTTGCTCCTAATCTTTTCGAAGATATTTCTATAATAACTTTTTCCAAATCATCATCTAACAAAACAGACGGCCTATTATGCCTGTCACATAATTCATTCACTCTTAAATTTAACCTATTCCCTAAAACCCCGCCTGGATGAAGTTTAGCAAAATCTTGTTGAGTGAAATTTTTAATTTTTAACAAACTAATAGCTAGTGCATCACCCATCACTAATTGCATGGTGGTGCTCGTGGTGGGAGCTAAATTATTTGGGCAAGATTCCTTAATTACAGAAACGTCTAATATGAATCTACATCTTAATGCTAAATATGAGTCTAGATTACCTGTCATAACAATAGTTTCCAATCCCATATTTTCAATCAAAGGCATAAGTTTTTTTAACTCCTCTGTATTGCCACTTTTAGAAATAAATAAGACAATATCATTATGATTAATGTTACCTAAATCACCATGAAGCGCATCACTAGCATGTATAAATGATGCTAAAGTACCTGTTGAATTTAATGTAGCAACAATTTTTTTGCCTATTATTCCACTTTTACCGAGTCCAACAACAACTAATCTCCCAGAATTAGAAGCAATTAATTCAATAATTTTCTGAAAATTATCATTAATTCTATGTTGCAGACTATTTAGAGAGATAGATTGTTCATTAATTAAATTTTTAGCTATTTCAATAATATTCAAATGCTTTTTCATATTCAAAATCTAAAAAAAATAATTAACTTAATGTACACAAAATTAATTGTATTTTAAATACAAATCTCATTTAGGAATGGAAAACGTCCATGAAAAAATACATATATGTTTAAAGGATTTTTTTGGATTCAAGAAATTTAAAGGAAATCAAGAAAAAGCAATTCAATCAATTATAAGAGGTAAAAACACTTTTGTAGTAATGCCAACCGGTGGCGGCAAATCATTATGCTATCAATTGCCAGCGATCATTCTTGACGGTGTGGCAATTATTATTTCTCCATTAATTGCATTAATGAAAAATCAAGTTGATTCAATTAGGAGTTATGCAGAAAATGAAAATATTGCACATTTTTTTAACTCATCTCTATCTCAAAGTGAAAAAGAGAAGGTGAAAAAATTTGTACTAAATGGAGAAACTAAACTATTATTTGTGGCCCCCGAAACAGTCAATAAAAAAGAAAATTTGGAATTTCTAAAGAAATGTCAAATCTCATTTTTTGCTATAGATGAAGCTCATTGTATTTCTGAATGGGGTCACGATTTTAGACCGGAGTACAGAAAATTAAAAACAACAATTAAAGAAATTAATAATAAAACCACTCCTTTAATTGCTTTAACTGCAACAGCAACCGAAAAAGTTAAAAAAGATATAATCAAAAACTTAGGTATTGAAAATAGTGATTTATTCATCTCTTCTTTTAATCGACCAAATCTTTATTATGAAATACGTGAGCCTGACAATATCAACAGCGATTTAATTAAATTTATTAAAGCGAATAGCGGTAAATCTGGAATTGTATATTGTCTAGCACGAAAGACCGCTGAAGAAATTTCTGAAATACTCAATTTGAACAATATTAATAGCTTACCATACCATGCTGGATTAGATAAAAATGTTCGAATTGAAACACAAGATAAATTTTTAATGGAAAAAATAAACGTAGTTGTTGCAACTATAGCATTTGGCATGGGCATTGACAAACCTGATGTTAGATACGTTATTCATTATAATCTGCCAAAAAGTTTAGAAAATTATTATCAAGAAACTGGAAGATGTGGAAGAGATGGTGGAGAAGGAGAATGTATTCTATATTATAAAAAAGAAGATGTTGATAAATTTAAAAGCTTTAATTCCAAAAAAATTGGATCTGAGAAAGAAATGAATAATCATTTGCTAAATGAAATAGTAAACTATATTGAAGAAAACACATGCAGAAGAAAAATATTACTCCATTATTTTGGGGAGAACTATAATGAAAAAAATTGCAATAAGCAATGTGATAACTGCAGACAAACAAAAGAAAAGCGAGATATAAAAGAAAAAAAAGAAATTCCTTCTTTTGATCTAAAATTACTTTCTATCTTAAAAAAGATTAGACAAGACATTGCAAAAGAAAAAAAAATACCACCTTTTATCATATTTCAAGATCCCTCACTAGAAGAGATGACAATTCAATATCCAATAACTGATCAAGAATTAAAGAGTATTGTGGGCGTTGGAGATGGTAAAGTAAAAAAGTATGGAGGTGCATTCATTACTGCTATCAAGCATCATGTTCAAGAAAATAATATTGCCAAAGTAGATGACTATATAATTAAATCTAAGCCTAAAAAAAATGATTTAAAAATTTTCATTATTCAAAGTGCCGACAGGAAATTATCATTTGAAGACATAATGGAGCAAAAAAAAATCAGTATGGCCGATCTAATTGGTGAAATAGAAAGCATTGTTCATTCCGGAACTAAAATTAATATCGACTATCATATTAATAGTATTTTAGATGAATTCCAACAAGATGAGATACATGAGTATTTTCTTAATGAAGCAAACAATGACTCAATAGATGAAGCAAGAATATATTTTGAAGATGAATATGAAGAAGAGGAACTACGATTAATGAAAATCAAACTATTCTCAGATCTAGCAAATTAAACACCGTTAAACAACTCATTAATCCAACACCTAATTCCATACTATTCTCATCAATATTAAAATATGGAGTGTGCACTAAGTGAGTAATCTTTTTTTTCTTATTAGCAACACCTAGCCTAAAAAAACAAGATGGGCATTTTTGAGAAAAATAAGAGAAATCTTCGGAAGCCATTCTAATACCTAGTTGGTGAACTACATTTGGCCCTAAAAAATACTCGCTTATTTTTTTACAATTTTCTGTTAATTCTAGATTATTATATAAAGTTGGATATCCTTTTTTTATTTGAAAATCACAAGAAGCTGAAGATTTTTTTTTCATGCTATGAGCATAATCTAACAATGCTCTGTGTACTTTTGCTCGAAAGTCCTCATCAAGGGTTCTCAAGGTTCCTTGTAAAACAGCTTGTTCAGGAATAACATTTGAAGCACCATGTGCATGAAAATCTCCAAACTCTAAAACATAGTTATTACCATTGGATAAATTATATATATGTTTTTTTAAATCAACAATCATACTAGCAGCGAGAGTTATCGGGTTAATCACTTTTTCCGGCAAAGCAGCATGACCTCCCTTGCCTGTTATCGTCACTAGCAATTCATCACAAGCAGCCATATATTTGCCTGCTTGAAAACCAACATTACCAACTTCAAATTCTGGAAAGACATGTAATGCTAACATTTGGTCCACTTTAGGATTATCTAATACACCTTCTTTAATCATAATAGATGCACCCCCGGGCAACTTTTCTTCTGCCGGCTGAAAAATAAATTTAAGGGTTCCCTTTAATTTATGTTTCAATTTATTTAACACAATCGCCACCCCTAATCCAATCGCAGTATGCACATCATGTCCACACGCATGCATGACACCATCATTTATCGATTTATATGACACATTATTTTTTTCTTGAATTGGCAATGCATCAATATCTGCACGTATACCAATAACTTTTGAATTTGGAGATTGACACTTAATTAATCCAACAACACCATAGCCACCAAAATTTGAAATAAAATCAATATTATGTTTCTTTAAGACACTACATATATATTTTGATGTCTCTAGCTCTTCAAAAGACAGTTCTGGATTCTTATGTAACCACCTTCTTATTGTAACTACTTCTTTAAAAATGGATTTTGTGATTTTTTTTATTTCGTTTTTAATATCTTCGTGATTCACATTTTATATTTTTAAGATATACTATAAATTTAATTAAAGGGATGCAAATTCAAAAATTTACTTTCAACTCATTTCAAGAAAACACATATGTAATTAGCTCAAAAAAAGATTGTATGATTATTGATCCCGGCTGTTGCAACGAAGCAGAAAAACAGATGCTCGAAAATTATATTAAAAACAATAACTTAAGACCTGTTGAATTAATTAATACACATTGTCATTTAGATCATATTTTTGGAAATCAATTTATTGCCAATAAATATGAATTAAAACCTAAAATGCACAAAAAAGATCTTCCACTTCTTGAAAAAGCTGCAGAAATTGCTAAACTCTATGGTGTTCAGCTAGATCCTCCGCCATTAAAAGTTGACTTTATATCTGAAAATGAAAATATTTATATCGGTGATACAATATGGAAAGTGATGTTTACACCTGGACATTCTCCTGGACACATTTGTTTATTAAATACTGATCAGAAGAAAATTATAGCCGGAGATGTTCTATTTTTTATGAGTATAGGTAGAACAGACTTACCAGGATCAAATCACAATGATTTAATAAAGAGTATTAAAACAAAACTATTTACGCTTGATGACAATATCGAAGTATTGTGTGGACATGGGAATAATACGAGTATAGGATTTGAAAAAATACATAACCCTTTTTTAAAGTAACTAAAGAAGTTGTAGAATTTGTTTCTCTATATCTTTATCATTTAATTCTTGATGAGAAAAATGTTCAACCAACTTGTTCTTTTTCATCACTTTTTGCATAATATCATTTTGTGTTTTACCTCGTTTTAAAGCAACACTATAAGGAATATCACTAAACGTAACCATTGAATATAACGGATTCCATTTATCTGGATATTTTTCCGAAAACCAAGATTCAATTTGTTTTTGCAAAAGGAAAGACTTACTAGTAGTTTTTTTTCTCATTTCAAGAAAATTACTTATTGATAAATCTTGCATAGCACTAGTATCAATAATACGCTGATTAAAGAAATTGTGTATATTTTCCATATTTAGTCCATTATTTTTGACAATATAATTATGCAATAAATAACAATCTTCAAAACCTGCATTCATACCTTGGCCATAAAATGGAACAGTAGCGTGACAAGCATCACCTATTAAAAAAGTATTATTTTTTTGCCAAGTATTACATCTCACTAAACCTAAAGGAGAAACTGGGTTTTTGAAGTACTGGTCTGAAAGATTAGGAATCATTTTTTGAACATCATTAAATTCTTTTGAAAAAAATGCATCTACATCTAATTTGTTGACTAATGAAGCAAATGAAAGTTGACCCTTAATGGGGAAGAAAAGTGTACATGTAAATGTGCCATCTAGATTTGGCAAAGCTATTAACATAAATGAGTCTCTTGGCCATATATGTAAAGCATCTTTAGACAATTTATGTAAACCATCATCATTGGCCGGAATGCTTAATTCTTTATAACCATGTTCAATAAATTCTTCAACTACCTCAAAGTCCTGGAAAGTATTTGAAAGAGCCTTTCTAATTACTGAGCCTGCACCATCGGATCCAACAATTAAATCTGATTCTAAAAAAGAATTATCAACAAATTCTAATGTAGTATTTCTAACATTTACATTAACACATTCTTTTTGAAAAAGAAAATTAACAGCTTTTTCTTCAGCCAGGTCCATTAACTTAGCATTGAGTTTTTTTCTTGAAACAGAGTATATCGCCTCGTCTTTTTTACCATATGGCTGTTCCGTTAAATCGCCATTCCTGCCATGCATGATCCGCTTATACATAGGCATAGAGATTGACATAATTTCTTGAGCAATACCAACCTCCTTTAAAGCCTTTATTCCTCGATTCGATAAAGCCAAATTAATGGACCGCCCTGCATCACTCTTATTTAATCTAATATCTGATCTTTTATCGAAAACAGATATCTCTGCACCATATTGACTCATATAAATAGAAAGCAAACTACCTACTAATCCACCTCCAATAATACTGATTTTTTTGTTTTTCAAATACATTTAAATAAAATATGATAAAATCTTGCAATATCCTCAAAAGAATTATAGAGTGGAACCGGTGCTATTCGCATAACATCTGGCTCACGCCAATCTACATAAACACCACAATCTTTCAAGTTTTTATATACTTTTTCACCATCTCGATTAATTAAAATAGATAATTGAGAACCTCGTTTTTCCGGTTTGCCAGGTGTAATGATTTTTAAATTTATTTTTGACAATGCATTAAATGACTCAATTGCATCATCTAAATAAGTGATTAACTTAATCCTTTTAGCTATTAAGTTTTTCATCCCTATTTCATTAAATATTTTGATAGAACTTCTATATATAGACATGCCAAAAACTGGAGCATTAGATAATTGCCATCCTTCTGCTGTATTAATAGGTTCAAATTTATCCTGAAGAGCAAATCTATTTTTTGAATCATGACCCCACCAACCAGCTAAACGAAATGGCTTTTTATTAATTTGATTTTGATGTATAAAAACTGAGGACACATTACCAGGCCCTGAATTCAAATATTTATACGAACACCATGCTGCAAAATCTACATTCCAATTGTGTAAATCTAAATAGATATTACCAACAGCATGGGCTAAATCAAAACCAACAATTATGTCGTATCTATGGCCTAGAGTAGTTATTTTTTCAATATCAAAAACTTGCCCAGTATAGTAGTTAACACCTCCGATAAAAATCATTGCCAACGCATCAGAATTAGCTTCTATAGTATTCCATATATCATCTTCTAAACAAACTCCATCATCATTAGTAGGTAAAAAGACAATCGCCTCATCAGCACTAAAACCTTTTAATTCAACTTGGCTTCTTAAAATATATAAATCGGAGGGAAAAAGATTCGGCTCACATAGAATTTTATATTTTTTTTTTGTTGGTTGATAAAATGAGGTTAATAATAAATGTAAATTTACTGATAATGCATTCATCGTAACAACTTCAGTTTCTTTAGCTCCAACAAGTTCAGAAACATCCTTTGTTAAATTTTTATGATAATCAAACCAAGAGCTTTTGCCTCCAAAATGACCTTCAACACCAAGTAATTTCCAATCTGCTAGTGCCTGATTCAAGTAATAGTCATAATTCTTGGGCTGCGCACCTAAAGAATTACCTGTAAAATAAATTGCATCTACATTGTTATGTTGTGGGATATAAAACTCCTCTCTATATTTAGACAAAGGATCTTTCTCATCTAGACTTTTAGCAAAGGAAATATCAAATTTATTTTTCATCTTCAAGAAAATTAAAACATAAGTGCTATTAATACAAATAAATACATAATTATTGAAAGACCTTCAACAAAAAAAGAATAAAATACATGTGGCCTTTCCGAGTTTGCAAAATATATACACAAAGCACATAATTCAATACTGCAAAATACCGCAATAAAAAAAGGGATTGTAATATCATTATAAAAAAGATCTATAATTAATAATAAATCAAGTAAAACTAAACAGAACCAAGCAAAGAATTTAGATTTTTCAACTCCTATAGTGTTAGGAATTGTTTTCATTCTATCAATTTTAAAATCTCTAATATCAAACGGAATAGAAATAGCGAGGATAAACAAAAATCTTTGTAAAAAGTTGCTGATTAAAAAATAATTTATTTCAACACCTAAATATAAAGCAGGAAGTAATAATGTTACATAAGACCACACAAATGCTATAATGAAAATTTTTAAAAACGGTACATCTCGCAAACTAAATTTAATATTATGAATAGTAAACGATAAAGGATAGAGAGCACTAATAACAATTGGGAGGAATAACAACTGAATAAATTTTAACCCTAATAAAATAGAAATAAATATACTTGCTAAAGCAGAGAGTGACAAGAGTAATCTATTATTAATTTGGCTTGACTCTATTTTAAAAGAAGAGTTGATAGTTTGTGATAAAAATGAAGATCGCATGTAATTATATGCAAATAATGTTGAAAAAAAGACAAATAAAGCTATTTGGTAATTTTGAATATCAAATAGTATTTCTGAAACTTTATATAAACAAAAGGCAGAAAGAGCAACAAAAATATTACTATTTAAATAAAATGATAAAACGTGTTTCATAATGGACATAAATATTCAAAAAAATACAATAACGAAATTACATAAAAATGATGCATATTTTTAATTGAAAAATTATTATAAAATACTAATTTTAACACATGCTACCAGAAACTGATTTTATTAATCGTCATATAGGGCCAAGAAAAAGTGATGTTAAATCTATGTTACAGCAATTAGATTTAAAAACTATTGATGAATTAGTTGATAAAACAATTCCAAAGGATATCCGATGTATGAAAGATTTAGATATTGGAAGTCCAATGAGTGAAACTCGTTATTTAGAACATATTACTAAATTAGGTAGAAAAAACAAAACATATAGAAGCTATATTGGGCTTGGATATTATAATAACATATTGCCCGGTGTAATTCAACGAAACATCTTAGAAAATCCAGGATGGTACACTGCATATACTCCTTATCAAGCAGAAATTTCTCAAGGAAGACTAGAGGCTTTATTTAACTTTCAAACCCTCATTACTGATTTCACAGGAATGGAAATCACAAATGCGTCTCTATTAGATGAAGGGACCGCTGCTGCAGAGGCAATGACCATGAGTTATCAACTAAGATCCAAGCAAAAAAAAGATGTAAATGCAAATACATTTTTAGTATCTAATGAGTGTTTCCCACAAACTATTGATATTTTAAAAACTAGATCTCATTCTCTAGGAATAAAATTGAAGATCATGGATCATAATCAATTTGTATTTAATGAGAATGTATTTGGAGGAATAGTCCAGTACCCTCAAAAGCATGGGCTAGTTGAAGATTATGAAGAATTAATACAAAAAGCCCATATGAACGATGCCTTAATAACAGTAGCAGCTGATTTATTAAGTTTATCCGTATTAAAGCCTCCAGGAGAATTCGGAGCAGATATTGTGGTTGGATCTTCTCAAAGATTTGGGATCCCACTAGGATATGGAGGCCCGCATGCTGCATATTTTGCAACAAAATCGGAATTTAAAAGATCTGTGCCCGGTAGAATAATTGGATTATCATTCGATGTTGATGGAAAGAAAGCATATAGAATGGCATTACAAACTAGAGAGCAACATATAAAAAGAGAAAGAGCAACGTCAAACATATGCACATCTCAAGTATTATTAGCTGTCATGGCAAGTATGTATGCAGTATATCATGGTCCGAAAAAATTAAAAAAAATTGGTCAAAATATTCACTATTACGCGTCAATTCTTTCAAGGGCATTACAAGAACTCGGATATGAGCAAATAAACACATCTTTTTTTGACACTATATTAATTAAAACAGGAGAAATTTCAATCCAAAGCATTAAGGTCTACGCAGAAGATGCTAAAATGAATTTTAATTATATTTCTAACAACACATTATCAATAAGTATTGATGAAAAAGATGATATACAAAATATTGAAGATATCTTGAAAGTATTTATCCAAGCAAAAAACTGCCCAAATGAAGATAAAATTTTGAGAGAAATTACGCAAATTGATCATCAAAAAAATAACATTCCTGACCAATTAGTGCGAACATCTGAGTTTCTTAATTATGATGTTTTTAATTCATATCATTCTGAAACAGAATTAATGAGATATATTAAATCATTAGAAAATAAAGATTTATCATTAACGCATTCAATGATTCCTTTGGGCTCATGTACAATGAAACTAAATGCAGCCGCTGAATTATTTTCTTTAAGTTCTTCCGATTTTTCAAACATCCACCCTTTTGCACCCTTAAATCAAGCTAGAGGCTACCATATTCTGTTTCATGAATTAGAAGAAGCATTATGTAAAATTACCGGAATGAGTGCTGTTTCTCTACAGCCTAATTCAGGTGCCCAAGGAGAATATGCAGGCTTAATGGTGATTAAAAAATATCATGAGTTTCACGGCGATAAACATCGAGACATATGCCTAATACCTTCTTCAGCGCATGGTACTAATCCAGCAAGCGCAATAATGGCTGGCATGAAAGTTGTTATTATAAAATGTGACCAATATGGCAATATTGACATTTTAGATTTACGAGAAAAAATAGAAATACATCAAAAAAACCTTGCCGCATTAATGATTACATACCCTTCAACACACGGTGTCTTTGAAGAAAAAATCATACAAATAAACTCACTGATTCATGAGGCAGGTGGACAAGTTTATATGGATGGTGCAAATATGAATGCACAAGTTGGACTAACCAACCCTAAAAAAATAGGTTGTGATGTTTGTCACCTAAATCTACATAAAACATTTGCAATTCCTCACGGTGGTGGTGGGCCTGGAATGGGTCCAATTGCAGTGGCCGAGCATTTAAAAAGTTTCACTCCAAAAAGCGCTGTAGTTGATTATGGTGGCAAACACGGGATTTCATCTATATCTTCGAGCCCTTGGGGAAGTGGATTAATACTAACAATCTCATATGCCTACATTAAACTGTTAGGATCTCTAGGTTTAAAAAAATGCACTGAAATTGCCATTTTAAATGCTAATTATTTAAAGCATTTATTAGAAAAAGATTTTAGTATTTTATATCAAGGAAAAAACGGAACAGTAGCTCATGAAATGATTCTGGATTGTAGAGTTTTTAAAGATCAGAATATTAATGTGGCTGATATTGCAAAGAGATTAATGGATTATGGTTTTCATGCACCTACTGTATCATTCCCCGTTGCAGGGACACTCATGATTGAACCAACGGAAAGTGAAAGCAAACAATCTTTAGATAGATTTTATGAAGCAATGCATTTGATAAAAAAAGAAATTATGGATGTGAAAGATCCACAAAATAATATTTTAAAAAATGCCCCACACACACAAGAATTAATTGTTAGCGATCAGTGGAGCTATTCATACTCAAGAAAGGAAGCAGTTTTTCCAACAAAATGGACATTAGAAAACAAATATTGGCCTACGGTAAGACGAATCAATGAAGTGCAAGGAGATAGAAACCTAATGTGTTCTTGTGCCTCTATAGAGGCTTATATAGAAAAAAGGACTTAATTCCCTCATAAATAGACAAAAAAATCGTATCTTTGTGTCCCTATTTTACTGTGAACGTAAATAGTGAATACAATTTAAAAATTAACAACTAAAAAAACTGAATATGAAAAGAATTATTACTTTATTTTTTGCTTTTTCATTAATTGCGATGTCGTTTGGGCAGTCAAGCTCAAATATAACCGCTAAAAAAATGAAAAGTGAACCAAGGGTTCAATCACAAGTAAATTTTGAATTACAACCTAGAGCAATAGATTGTATTTGGGAAAGTGACTTCACTGATGCTAGTGAGTGGGTTACTGACCACGATGCAAATGACTGCTCATTAGACTGGGAAATTGGACAGGATTTAGAATGTGGTGGCTTTTATCCAATTGATGCTATAGATTCAGCTGATGGCTATTATGCAATGTTAGACTCTGATGAATATGGTGGCGAAGAAGGGGGAACTGAAACAGAAGATTCTTGGCTAACAATGGCCAATCCTGTAGACTGCTCTAATTATAATAATGTAATCGTAGAGTTTGACACATGGTATCAAAGCTATAGCACTGAAAGATGTTTCTTGGTCGTTAGCACAGATGGGACTTTCCCAACTAACTTAGACCCAACCACAGAAGCTGATCCAGCAAATGGAATTTATGAACTTTTTCCAGATATTTCTGGCGAGGTTCAATCAAATACTGGAAACCCGGCAACTAGAAGAATCAATATTACTGAGGCAGCTGCAGGGCAATCACAAGTTTGGGTAAGATTCAATTGGACTGGGACATGGGGGTATGCTTGGTTTATAGATAGAGTATGTGTTGCTGAACAGCCAGCAGATGACATCTCACTAGACTATGGTGTTGTATCTCACAATGGAACAGGTGAAGAATATGGTAGAGTTCCAACTGGACAAATTGGAAACACAGTCAATTGTGCAGGACAAGTATTTAACTTTGGATATGCAGATCAAACTAACGTTATGATGTCAATGGATGTTGTAGATGAATCAAACTACAATGTTGCTTCAGTTGATTTTGGAGAAGATGACATGTACGGACTAGACACTGAAGGATATTTAGATCTAAGCACCACAATTTCTGGACCAGTAGCAACGGATCAAATTGTTTATTTTTCAAAGGACGTAGGCATGAGCCCTACACCAGGAGTTTATACAGCAACATTTACAGCTTCAAGTGATGGAGATAATGAGAATGGAGAATCGTTTGGTGATAATAGTGCCGTAAGAGAATTTGCATTTACAGATAACATTTACTCATCTGACGGACTAGGGGTTTATAGTAATGCCGACTACACTAGAATGGGAACAGGATCATTCCTTGATGGTAGCGATGGATTTATGATGATGTCATATTATGATATTTCTGCAGGAACAAATGTAGCAGGTGTTACAATTATGCTAGATTCATATGGATATAGCACTCCAGCAACAGTTGCTGGGGGAGAATTAGTAGTTGCCATTAGAGACACTTCGCTTCTATCATCAGAAAGCTTTGATCCTACTGATGTAATAGATCAAACGGATTTTTACTTAGTAACTGATAGTGATGTTGCAAATGGTTTTATTACAGTTCCATTTTCATCCCCAGTTTACCTTTCACCAAATGCATATTATATTTCTGTAGAAATGTACAGCAATGGTAATGAAAGTGATATTTATATTTTAGATGATGAAACCGTTCCTCAACCATCATACCTAAGTATGATTTATATTCCTGGTGATCAAGTATATAGCAATGGTAATGCTGCTGCAATAAGATTAATCACAGGTGAATCTGTTGGAGTTGATGAAAATAAAATTGCTGGATTAAATATTTATCCAAACCCATCGAATGGTATGTTAAATATCGAATTAGATGAGCAAGGTCAATTTAATCTTGAGATCAATGACATGCTTGGAAAAGTGGTTTGTAACAAAAGTATTTCCTCTAACACTATGTTAGATCTTACTGATTTAGATAAAGGAATTTACTTTGTTAAGTTGTCAAATAGTGCAGCAACTCAAACTACGAAGGTAATTATTGAGTAATCGATAATAATTGATATTGTTATAAAAAAGCCCAACAATTGTTGGGCTTTTTTATTGGTCAAGTATTATATAGCAGATTTTAGCTTTTTAAACAACTTAGATGAGAATATGAATTCATTTAATTTTTTATTTCCAGATGAAAGGAAATTTCGATTATCTCCTTCCCATTCTTTTTTTCCATCTTCAATATAAACAATATTATCCCCTATTTCCATTACAGAATTCATGTCATGCGTATTTATTACCGTAGTAATATTATATTCATAAGTTATTTCTTTTAATAAATTATCTATTACTGTTGCAGTACTAGGGTCTAAACCGGAATTAGGCTCATCACAAAATAAATACTTCGGCTTTAGAGCAATAGCGCGAGCAATAGCTACCCTCTTTTGCATACCGCCACTTAACTCTGAGGGGAATAATGTGTTGACATTTTTTAAATTTACCCTATTTAAACAAAAATTAACTCTATCTATCATATCTATTACATTCAATCCTGAAAACATTTTTAGAGGAAACATAATATTATCCTCTATAGTCATAGAATCAAATAATGCACCACCTTGAAACACCATGCCTATTTCCTGTCTAATTTTTGTCTTTTCATATTCTGATATATTAATAAAATCTCGACCATTAAATAAAATATCCCCCGAGTCTACTGAAAAAAGACCCAGCATACACTTCACAGCCATAGTCTTACCAGAGCCACTTTTCCCAATAATAAGATTCATTTTGCCAGTTTCAAAATAGCCGGAAAAATTATTTAAAACCTTTTTATCCGCAAATGACTTATTAATATTTTTTACTTCAATCATAATTAACTTAATAATAAACTTGTAATGAAATAATTAAAAATAATAATCAAGATACTAGTGTAAACAACACCTTTAGTGCTTGACTGTCCAACTTCAAGAGCGCCTCCCTTTGTTGTATATCCAAAAAATGCACAAACACTCGTAATAATAAAACCAAATATGATTGTTTTTAGCAATGAATAAGCAATATTAAATGGAATAAATTCATATTGAACTCCTACTAAAAAATCTTCAGTGGGACAAATCCCAGTAATATTACCAGCAAGCCATCCCCCAACCAGACCAAGTGCGATACTTAGAATGATTAAAAATGGATTAATGAACATAACCGCAATAATTTTAGGCAAAACTAAATATGAAGCTGAATTAATACCCATTACCTCTAATGCATCTATTTGTTCAGTAACTCGCATAGTTCCTAAAGAAGAAGCTATATTAGATCCGATTTTGCCTGCCAATACAAGACTAATCATAGTGGGAGAAAATTCTAAAACGAGAGAATCTCGACTACTTAACCCAATTATATAGGTTGGCAATAATGGGTTTTCTAAATTATATGCAATTTGGAGAGTTACAACAGCACCTACAAATATTGAAATAAAAGAAACAAACCCTATTGAAGACATACCAAGCTCATGTATCTCTTGAATAATTTTTGGAAAATAAACACGTCGACTTTCCAATCTAAAAAAAACATTTTTCAAGAATAAAATATAACGACCTGTTGTAACAAAAAATTCCATATATGGAATAAAAATAACTATATTTATGATACAATGAAAAGATCTATTTTTACATTTTTTATTTTTCTCTTGCTTCTAACTATTATCTCATCATGTGCTACTACTAAAAAACGTGGATGTGGATGTCCAGGAATGAGTAAATTAGAACAATCAAATATAAATCAATATATATAAGTAAAATGAATAAAAATGCAATTATTGTTTCTGGATATTTTAACCCGCTACACAAAGGTCATTTAGAGTATTTTGAAAAAGCAAAATCATCTGGGGATGTATTATTTGTCATAGTTAATTCTGATTACCAACGCAAACTAAAAGGATCTAAAGAGTTTCAAGATGAGGCAGAGCGACTACTTATTGTTTCAAGCCTTAGAATAGTAAATAAAGCTATCTTATCTATAGACAAAGACAAAACAGTTAGACAGACAATCAAGCAAATCTATGAAAATTACGGAGACAAGTATAATCTGGCTTTTGCAAACGGAGGGGATCAAAACAATGAAAAAATACCAGAAAAAGATATTTGTCAAAATCTAAATATTAAACTAATCGATGGGTTAGGCGAAAAAATACAATCCTCTAGCTGGCTGTTAAAATAATTACTTAACAATTACCATCCTATTCATATAAGCATCTCTTGTCAATAAATTAACTTGATAAAATCCTGATGCATAACCACTAACATCTATTTGAATACCTACAGAATCTAGGGAATTATATTGTTTAATAAAAATTAATTCCCCAACAGCATTATAAATATGTACACTAAAACTATCGCCCTCCCCACTATAATCAATATTTATGAATGATTGTGTTGGATTTGGATATACCTTGAATTCTACTAAACTACTAACATCTTCTAAGTCAATATTATCACCACGACAACAAGAGCCATCTAAATTTGGATAAGAAACATTTTCATTATTATTATCTACATATCCATCTGGCTGATCACAAGATATTATTTCACCATCATTAAAATCGCCATCACCATCACCATCAATATCTAGATACCAAATAATAGCATATTCACATGAACTATCTTCTTCTGTAGCTAATAAATCATAATTACATGCTTCTGGATCTGTACAACCCCAAATTTCATTATAGTCACATACTCCATCTTCATCTGTGTCTCCATCAACAATAACTCCTGTGCCATCTGTTTCTCCAGAACAATAATCACAACCAACTGCATATTCACATGAACCATCTTCTTCTGTAGCTAATAAATCATAATTACATGCCTCTAGATCTGTACAACCCCAAATTTCATCAACATCACAGACTCCATCTCCATCTGGATCATTAATTGGATCATCAGGACAAGAATCAATATCATCACATATACCATCACCATCTGCATCATTGTTTGGATCATTTGGACAAATATCGTTTACATCACACAATCCATCTCCATCTATATCACTATCACATTCCCCTTCACAATTATAACCAACCGGAGGGTATTCACAATTATCAAGACCTATGGTGGCGTTTGGATTGTAATTACATGCTGCTGTATCTGTACAGTCAGCACATGTATCATATTCACACGAATTATCATCTTCTGTTGCTAACAAATCATAATTACATGCTGAAACATCTGTACAGCCCAAAATCTCAAGCTCATCACAT
>MDTG01018105.1_pt1 | contig 42648 bp, 34 predicted proteins | sample 811421 | NCBI WGS metagenome assembly MDTG01 (sample SAMN05326645, study PRJNA326480) | marine metagenome | isolation source: seawater | place: Pacific Ocean: South East | collected 2011 | reverse complement strand
CGGGAGGACAGGCCGGGGCGAGTCGTGCAGGAAGCTCATACAGGCCTGTCCGAGCGCATTCCTTGTCGCCGCAGGCGACGAGGCCCGCGAAGCGGGCCACCGAAAACTGGAAACTCCTGTCCGATTGTGGAAATTCGTTGCGCGCTGCGTCGTGGCTGCGAATTCTCCACTTCTTGACTTGAAAGAACTTCGGTCGTGCTACCTTCTCGGCCTGCAACATGCAGAGGCCTGTTCACGGTCTGACTCAGGCACAAGGACGCACCATCTCCGGATCTCATGACTCGTCGCCTCCCCTACACCACGCGTTGCGGCGGCTTCCAGCGGAAGCGCGTCGCCCAGGCGCCCGCCCCTGGCGGTCGGCTGCTGGGTTGGGGCTTCTGCGCGGCGACGGAGCGTCCGGGTGATCGGCCTGGGCGTTCGCTCGACCGGATCGCCTAAGCAGCTACCCCTCTAGAGCCAGCGCCCTCGCCCTGCGAGTCCACGACCCCGCCGGGGTCGCGCCCCTCGACAGGTCACCCCTCAATCCAATCGAACACCCCTACTCTCCATGAGGCGGAACCCGCCTCAGACTTCGCCCCCAGGAGGCGAACACTATGAGCACCACCGCTGTCGCCCGCACCCACGTGCGCAACATCGGAATCTCGGCCCACATCGACTCGGGCAAGACCACCCTCACCGAGCGGATCCTGTTCTATACGGGCCGCATCGCGCGGATCCACGACGTCCGCGGCAAGGACGGCGTGGGCGCCAAGATGGACTCGATGGAGCTCGAGCGTGAGCGCGGCATCACCATTCAGTCGGCGGCGACCTACTGCGACTGGAAGGACCACGCGATCAACCTGATCGACACCCCGGGCCACGTCGACTTCACCATCGAGGTCGAGCGCGCGCTGCGCTCGCTCGACGGCGCGATCCTCGTGCTCTGCTCGGTGGGCGGCGTGCAGTCGCAGTCGGTCACGGTCGACCGCCAGATGCGGCGCTACAAGGTTCCGGCCATCGCCTTCGTCAACAAGTGCGATCGCGCCGGCGCCAACCCGCTCGGCGTCTGCGAGCAGCTCCGCGAGCAGCTCGGGCACAACTCGGTCATGATCCAGCACCCGATCGGCCTCGAGGGCAACCACGAGGGGATCGTCGACCTGATCACCCTCGAGGCGCACGTCTTCAAGGGGGAGAACGGCGAGACCATCGAGACCGGCCCCGTCCCCGACGAGCTCAAGGAGATCTGCGAGACCCAGCGCGCCAAGCTCCTCGAGGCGCTCGCCGACCTCGACGACGATATCGCTGAGCTCTACCTCGAGGGCGAGGAGGTCCCGCTCCCGAAGATCTACGCGGCTCTGCGGGCGGCGACGATCGCGCGCAAGATCACGCCGGTGTGCCTCGGCTCGGCCTACAAGAACAAGGCGGTTCAGCCGGTGCTCGACGCCGTCCTGCACTTCCTGCCCTCGCCCATGGACCGGACCTACAAGGCTCTGGATCCCAAGGACGAGAGCATCGTGCACGAGCTGGCGTGCGACCCGGACAAGCCCCTGGTCATGCTCGCCTTCAAGCTCGAGGACGGGCAATACGGACAGTTGACCTACTGCCGCGTCTACCGCGGCACGCTCAACAAGGGTGACTTCATTCACAACACGGCCAACCGCAAGAAGGTCAAGGTCGGGCGTCTCATCCAGATGCACTCGGATGAGATGCACGACATCGACAAGGCGGTGGCGGGCGACATCGTGGCCCTGTTCGGCGTCGACTGCGCGTCGGGTGACACCTTCACCGACGGCACCGAGCCGCTGACCATGACCTCGATGCACGTGCCCGAGGCCGTGGTGACGCTCGCGATCGAGCCGAAGAAGAAGAACATGCTGAACAACTTCAGCAAGGCGCTGAACCGCTTCGGCAAGGAGGACCCGACCTTCAAGGTGTCCTTCGACGAGGAGTCCAGCCAGACGATCATCGGCGGCATGGGCGAGCTCCACCTCGAGGTCTACATCGAGCGCATGAAGCGCGAGTACAACGTCGAGGTCGAGGTCGGCGCTCCGCAGGTCGCCTATCGCGAGGCGATCACCCAGAAGGCCGAGTTCGACTACACCCACAAGAAGCAGACCGGTGGCTCGGGTCAGTACGGTCGCGTCTGTGGCTACGTCGAGCCGATGAACCTCGAGGAGATGGAGGAGGGCGAGCCCTTCGAGTTCTCCTCGGAGATCACCGGCGGCTCGATCCCGAAGGAGTACATCCCGGCCTGCGAGAAGGGCTTCCGGGCGGCGACCGAAGAGGGTCAGCTGATCGGTCACCCGGTCGTGGGCGTGCGGGTCGTGATCAACGACGGCAAGTCGCACGCGGTCGACTCCTCGGATCGCGCCTTCATGGCGGCCGCTCGCTTCGCCTTCCGCGAGGTCTACCGCAAGGCCAAGCCGGTCATTCTCGAGCCGATCATGAAGGTCGAGGTCGAGGGGCCGGAGGAGTTCTCGGGCGCGATCCTGGGCTCCCTCAACAAGCGCCGCGGAATGATCTCGGGCAACAACAGCAAGGGCAACGACGTGATCGTGACGGCCAACGTCCCGCTCGCGGAGATGTTCGGCTACAGCAACGACCTGCGCAGCTCGACCCAGGGCAAGGCCGGCTTCACGATGGAGTTCGCCCACTACGCCCCGGTGCCGCACTCGGTGCAGGAGGAGCTGGTCAAGGAGGCCGAGGCCAAGAAGGCGGCCAAGTAGCCAGCCCTCGCCTGCGGGCGAGTTGAAGTCATTCAGTGAGGACGGCGGTCGCGCGAGCGGCCGCCGTCTTTGCGTGTGGGCGGTCGCGCGAGCGGCCGCCGTCTTTGCATGTGGGCGCTCGCAGCGCGCGGTTAGGCTGCCGCTATGCGTCCGCGTTGGCTATTACTCCGCTCGCTCGCCCTCTTGGCCTGGCTCCTCTGGCCCCAGCTCGGCTGCTCGGATGTCGCTCCCGCGAGCCCGACGCGCGCCGGGAGCTCTGCGACTTCGAGTTCAGACGCGGAGGCGAAGCCTCGGCGCCGGAGCACCTACGCCGAGCGGGTCAAGCAAGGACGCGACCTGGCCCGCTTGGCGCCGCGGAGGAAGGCGCTCTTCCGCGCCCTCTCGCTGCAGGAGCCAGCCGAGCAGCTCGCCGAGACCCGGCGCGAGCTGGCCCGTCTGCGCCAGGAGAAGGTCCTGTTCACCCTCCGCCGGCACGACGCCGCGCCGCCCCTGACCCTGGCCGAGGCCGAGTCGCTGCGGGAGGGGATTCGCGACGAGCGAGGGCGCCCGACGCTGGCGATCGTCGTCGAGCTGCGGCTCGGGATCGAGAACGAGCTCCCTCTGCAGATCGTGGCGCGACAGCTCTACCGCCCGACCTACGAGCTGCTCGTCGAGCATCTGCGGGGCGAAGTGGCGCCGGCCCCGCGCTAGCTCTGGGCGCGTCGAGGAAGGAAGACGCGGGTGAGCTCCCGTGCAGAGTCGAGGTCTCTTTGGCTACGCTGGGGCACTGGCCATGGTCCCCCATGAAGAGGAGCAGACCCAGGAGCTGAGCGAGGCTCCCAGTGAGGCCCCCGAGGTGCGCGCCACGGTGGGCAGCGAGACCGTGGACCTCGGCCCGACGGGCGCCGAGCTCCCCGACCCCAGCCAACAAGGGAACGAGCCCCTCCCCGAGCGGGTGGGGCGCTTCGTCGTCCTCGACAAGCTGGGCGAGGGCGCCTTCGGCGTCGTCTACCTGGCGAAGGAGGGCAACCTCGGGCGCGAGGTGGCGATCAAGTTCGCGCCGGCCAGCTGCGACGCCGACTCGCTGGCGCGCTTCATGGCCGAGGCGCAGATCACGGCGCAGCTCGACCACCCCGGTGTGGTCCCGGTCTACTCGCTCGAGCTCGGCTCCGACGGGACCCTGGCCTACGCGATGAAGCCGATCCAGGGCGAGACCCTGCTGGAGCGGATCCAGCAGGGGCGAGCGATCGTGCGCGAGCAAGGGGTGGGCTCGCGGGACTGGCGGCGCCTCTGCAACGAGCACCTCGAGCGCTTCGCGCGCGCCTGCGAGGCGGTCCACTTCGCCCACAGCCGCGGGGTCCTGCACCGCGACCTCAAGCCCGAGAACGTGATGCTCGGGCCGCACCACGAGGTCTACGTCCTCGACTGGGGCCTGGCCAAAGTCCTCGATCGCGAGGAGCCGCCGGCGGGCGCCGTCGACCCGAGCGCCTCCCCGCGCGCGACGCAGGGCGGTCACATCAAGGGCACGCCCCTCTACATGTCACCCGAGCAAGCCCGCGGCGAGGTGAGCGACCTAGGGCCCGAGGCCGACGTCTACGCCCTGGGCATGATCCTGCACGAGCTGATCTACCTGACCCCGGCTCGCACGGGCGCCACGATGATCGAGACGATCCGCGCCGCCGAGCGCAACGTGCTGCTCGCGCCCCCGGCTGAGCTCGACACCTCCGCCGAGCTGCGCGCGGTCGTCGCCAAGGCGACGGCGAGCGAGCCCCAGCAGCGCTACCACAGCGCGGACGAGCTGGCGCGCGAGCTGCGGCGGGTGCTGCGCGACCAGGAGACGGTCGCCTACCCTGACCGCGGCTGGCGCCGCGTGCGGCGCTACATCGTGCGCCATCCGCGCCTGGTCGCGTTCCTGATCGCGGGAGGAATGGTCGCCACGGCTGCCATCGTGTCCGTGCTCCAGCTGCAGCAGCAGGAGGCCGTCGCCGAGGCGCAGGTCGAGGCCGAGATCACGCAGCGCGCGCTCAACGACCTGCAGTCGCTGACCAGCGATCGGGCGCGGGAGGTCGCGATCCGCTTCCTCTCCTACGGCCGCTTGACCGCCTCGCTGGCGGCGGCGACCGCCGAGATCGAGCGGGACGGGACCCCGGGCGAGCGCCCCTTCCCCGCCGGCGCCTTCGAGCTCGAGGCCGACGCCCCGCCTGGGAGCGTGCGCTCGGACCACTACGCGGGTCGCCTGGTGAACCCGCGCGCGACCGTCGGGCTCGCGCCGCCGGGGCCGGCTGGAGCGCGGGACCTGGCCCTGCTGGGGCGCCTCCAGCACCGCCTGCGGGCTTGCTTCGCCAGCCCGACCGCGCCCCTCGGTGAGGCCGCCGCGCTCGAGCACGCGATCGTGAACCACCTCACTCCCCTGGAGTGGGCCTACGTGGCCCTGGACCGCTCGGGCGCCCTGGTCCTGTTCCCCGCGTCGAGCGGGGACTGGGGGGCGGGCTACGACCCCCGCCAGCGCCCCTGGTATCGCGAGGCGGTCCAGGTCTATCGCCGCTCGGGCCGGACGCTCAACTGGTCCAACCCCTACCTGGACATCTTCGGGCAGGGCGTCGTGATCACCTGCACCCAGGTCGTGCAGGGAGACGAGGGCGAGGTCCTCGGGGTGGCGGCGCTCGACATCTCGGTCGGCGAGCTGAGCGCGAGCCTGCTCCGCTTCCCCGAGCTGGCGGGCTTCCGCCACGCGGCCCTGCTGGACCCGCGCGGGCGGGTGCTCCTCACCAGCGCCGGCGGTAAGCCGAGCAGCCCGCCGCCTCCCTATCGCTACGCCCAGACCGTGAACGCCGTCCGCACGGGGCGCTCGGGCCTGTTCTCGAGCGCCGACGAGGTCGTGTCCTGGTCGGTGCTCCCCCAGCTCGGCTGGGCGGTCGTGGTCCAAGCCGACCGCGAGCCGCTGATTCGCAGCTTCCGCTAGTAGAGCGCCGCGCTGCGCTCGACCATTCGCTCCAGCGCGAAGCGCTCCTCGACCCAGGCTCGTCCAGCGCGGCCCATGGCGCGCCGCGCGGCGGGATCCCGCGCGAGGCGGACCAGGTGCGCGCTCAAGGCGGCCAGGTCGCCGACCTCGGCGACGAGCGCGCTGCGCTCGGGGTCCACGGCCTCGACGGAGCCGCCGGCGTCGGTCAGCACCAGCGGGACCTCGAGGGCCTGGCTCTCGAGGGCGACGTTGGGCAGCCCCTCGCCGAGCGAGGTCAAGAGGGAGGCGTCCGCGAGGCCGAGCAGGCTCCAAGCGTCTTCGCGTCGGCCCAGGAAGCGCAGCCGCTCGCCCAGGCCGCGCTCGCGCGCGAGCGCGTGGACCTCGGCTGCCAAGGGCCCCTCGCCGAGGTGGATCGCGCGCAGGTGGGGGACCTCGGCGGCCACCCGCGCCAAGACCTCGACGAAGTCCCGGGGCCGCTTCTCGACGTCGAGGCGAAACACCCCCGCCACGAGGAACTCGCCCTCTGCGACGCCGAGCTCGGCGCGCCCGCGCGCGCGGGCCTCCTCGCTCAGGGGCGGACAGGCGGCGGCGTCGAAGCCGTTGTGGACCACGTTCCAGCGCTCGAGCTCGGTCCCGGTCCAGGCCGCGTAGTCGCGCGCGCCGGCCAGGGAGTTGTTGATCATCACCACCCGCTCGCTCTCGAGCAGGCCCCGATAGGTCGCGCGCAGCCAGGGGCGCATCAGGCGCGGGAAGTGGAGGGGGCTCACGTTGCGCGTGCTGAGCACGATCCGGCCCACGCCCGCCGCCAGCCCCGCCAGGCCGCCGATCACGTTGTTGTCGTCCAGCCAGCAGTGCAGCACGTCGGGCTGGTGCTCGAGCAAGCGCTGCGTGAGGGGGACGAGCTGGGGGGCCGTGGCGTGGGTCAAGAGCGCGCCCTCGACCTCCGCCGGGAGGCTCCCGCTCGGCCAGGGCGCGCGCAGCAGGCCGCGACGCGTGCGCTCGACCCGGGAGACCGCGACCCCCGCCTCGCGCAGGGCTGGAATGTAGTGTCCCGCGCTGCCCGTGAGCGAGCCGCCAGCCCACACCTCGACGCTGTGGCCGGCGGCCTGGTGGCTGGCCGCCAGGTAGCTGAGCTGGCGCTCGGCGCCGCCGGGGGACAGGGCGCCCACGTAGTGCACGACGCGCAGGGGCCCGCCAGGCTTCTGGGCGGCGCGGGCTCGCTCAGCGTGGCGGAACACGACCTCGGCCGCGCGCTCGGTCTCGGCCAGGTCGGGGACCTCCGCGGCCAGGCGCCAGCCGAGGGCGCCCTCCAGGAGGCGGGAGCCGGGCAGGCGAGCGATCCGGCGGCGGCTCCCGATCAGCCCGGCCAGGGCCAGGGCGGGCTTGGGATCGAGCTCCAGGTAGGACCCGGGCACGTCGACGACCAGCACGCGCTGGGCGCCGTAGCGAAGCGCGGCGGCCAGGCTACGCGCGCCGAGGCGCGCCAGGCTGCTGACCACGACGGTCGTGGGGCGCAGGGCGCGCGCGCTCTGCGAGCCGCGCAGGCGCAGCAGCTCGCGACCCGCGATCACCGGGGCGTCGACCACGCCGCGGCAGTCTCGCGGGCGGGCGCCGACGAAGAGGACCTCGTCCGCCTCGCTGAGGTCGAGGGGCAGGCTGGGGTCGGCGACGAGCACCAGCGCGCGCTGACCCCGGAGGGGCAGGGGCGCGAGCTCGGGACGCTGGGAGGGTGAGGCGGAGGTCAAGGCGGGGAGTCTATCCCGCGCCGCGCCCTGCGCGCTTCGGCTACGCAGCCAGCTGGCTGCGACGGCGCAGGGAGACCAGGCCCAGCACCAGGAGCAAGGCCGAGAGGGGACCCGCGGGGGAGTCCTGGCCGGCCGCCAACGAGCAGCCGCCACCGCCACCGCCGCCCCCGCCGCCACCGCCGCTCGGGGCGCTGCCGCTGGGGCCCGCGGTGGAGGGGCTGGCCGTGCTGCCGGTCGGAGTGGGCGTCGGGCTGGCGCTGGAGCCGCCGGTGGTCGAGCCGCCGGCGCTCGAGCCGGTCGCGCCGCCGCTGGGCGCGCTGGGGCCGATCCCGTTGGGCCGCAGGAAGGTCAGCGTCTCGCGGGCCAGGGCCTGGCGCTGGGCGGCGTCGCTGAGCGACTCCAGCGGGAAGGAGAACACCGCGCTCTGGCCAGGGCGGCCGACGCCGGCCAGCGGCGCCGCGCCGGTCTCGTAGGCCAGCAGGGCCTGGCTGCCGTTGATCGTCAGCAGGGCGTCGGGGCTGGCGGGGTCGTAGCCGGCGCTGCCGTCGTGGAGGCGGAGCGTGCCGAGGTTGGCGAAGGGGCCGCCCGGGGCGGAGCGCACGCTGCGCGAGCCCGCGTCGTCGCTCCCGTAGCCGACGCCGAGCACCTCGTTCAGGAAGCGCTGGCCGCCGCCGCGCGCCTCGAGGTCCCAGCCCAGCTCGGTCCCGCTGGCGAGCAGCGCGCCGCCGCTCTTGAGGTAGCTCTCGACCAGCCCCTGCTCGGTCGGGTCGAAGGTGCGGTCGACCGAGCTCTCGCGGCCGAGCAGCCAGTCGACCAGGTCGTAGCCGCCGAGCTGGACGCTCCCGGCCGCGACCTCGGCGTTGCTGGCGTAGTCGATCGCGGCCCCAGGCGAGGCGCTGCCGAGGGCGTCGAGGTGCTCGACCGAGTAGTCGTAGGTGTAGCGGCCGGCCACGTTGTCCTCGACGTGGCGGAAGTCGCGCTGGAAGCCGTCCACGATCAGGACCTTGGCGCTGGGGTCGCCGACCTGAGCCGCGCCGACGCGGCTCGGCAGGCTCTCGCCGCCGTCGTTCAGCGCCGCCACGCGGACGTAGACGCGCTCGCCGGCGCTGAGTCCGCTCAGGGTCAGCTGGGTCGAGTTGACGACCTGGCCGTCGTCGAAGCCGCGCCCGTCGGTCGAGCGGTAGACCTTGAAGCGCTGCGGGGCGGCGCTGGGCTCGGCCGGGTCGAGGGCGGCGTTCCAGCGCACGGCAACCTGGCCGCCGCCGAGGTTCTCGAGGCGCAGCCCCGTGGGGGGCAGGGGCACGATCGTGGCGTTGGGGTCGAAGTAGCGCACGACGCCCTTGTAGATCGCCCGGGCCGCCACGGCGCGGAAGCGGGCGCTGCGCAGCAGCGCGGCGTCGTCGGCGTTGTCGTGGAAGCCGAGCTCGATCAGGGCGCTCGGCATGTTGCGGCTCTCGCGCAGCTCGCCGAAGTTCATCCGGCTGGCGCGGCGGTCAGGCCAGGTCGGCTCGAACTCGGCGCGGACCGCGCTCAGGACCTCGCGCTGGAGCAGGTCGCGCAGGCGGTCGCTCTCGGCGGTCAAAGGCGAGGGCGAGGTGGGGTAGGTCGCCGCGCCGGCGCTGCCCCAGGCCGGCGTGCGGCCGTTGCTGTAGCTGAAGGTCGAGAGGCCGCGCGCCGTGCCGCTCCCGCCCGAGGCGTTGGTGTGCAGGGCCACGTAGAGGAAGTCGTCGCGCCAGCGGGTGGTGTCGCCGCCCGCCAGCCAGGTCCCGTAGCGGGGGCGAACGGTCACGTCGCCCGAGCTCGAGCTGAAGCCCTTGTGGGCCAGGAAGGCCTTGGCGCTCTCGCGCCAGCGCAGCGCGCCGCTCGCGCCCACGCCGCCGCCGAAGCGGACCGCGTCGGCGATCACGACCTTGCTCGGGTCGCTGCCCTCGTTGCTCAGCACGACCTTGCCGGCGGTGCCCGCGTCGAAGTGGAACAGGCCGAGGAAGCTCCAGTGGCCGCCGGGCTGCTGCTGGTTCAGGCGGACCTGCGAGACCCCGCCCGAGTGGTGGATCGTGTAGACCGCCTCGGTCGTGCGGTTGCCGCCCACCGTGTACCAGACGTAGACCGGGTAGCGACCGGCCGCGGGGAGGTCGGGGGTCCAGGTCGCCTGCGCGCCGCCGGCCGCCGCCTGAAAGGCGTAGCGGTAGCCCGCGCCGCGGAAGGGGCGGGTCGAGGTGCCGCTGGACCAGCTGCCGCTGACCTGGAAGCCCGGGTCGCCGTCGTCGACGACCACCTCGTGGGGGGTGAACCAGCGCTCGCGCACCGACTCCACCCGGGCCCCGGCGTTGCTCAGGTAGTACTGCAGGTAGAGGCTAAAGATCTCGTTGGTGTGGATGTCCTCGCGGACCTCGTGGGTGATCCCGCGCTGATAACGCCAGCGCGAGCCGTCCAACATGAACCCATGGCCCGGGCTGAACACGATCGTCTTGCCGCTCAGCGCGCCCTGCTCGTTGGGGACCGCGTGCACGTCCGCCGCGGCCGGCGCGCTCAGCGCGGCCAGCGCGCACATGCTGCCCAGGCAGAGGGAGAGCCCAGTCGCGGCGCTGCGCGCCGCGAACCCTTCGCTTCGATCGCTCATATCGGTGATAGCCCCTGGGGGCGTCCTCAGCGGCGCTCAGGCGCCGCGACGAGGCCTGCCGCCCCTCCTTCGCTTCAGGAGTGGTTAGCCAGGGGCGGCCAGATTTCGTGCAGGAGCCGCGGCGATTTTTCGTCCGCCAGCGGTCGGGGCTCGCTAAGTCGTTGCTGAGCGGTGGCTTCTAGCTCTTCTTCTTGGCGAAGAACAGCTTGTGGACGAGGAGCGAGAGGAACACGATCGCGAACACGCGCCCGGTCCACACGCCCGCCTGATAGGCGCCGTTCTGAGAGGCCTGCGCGAGCAAGGCTAGCCCGGAGGGGAGCACGCTCAGCGCGCCCGCTGGAGGGCCTCGGTCGCGCCCTCCTGCTGGCTGAGGTCGATCTCCTCGCGGCCCTCGGACTTGGCGGCGTCGAGGCGCGCCTGCTCCGCGCTGGTGGCCTTGCGCTTCTCGTTCGCGTCGTCGGCGCTGCCGCCCTGGGCGTCCATGTCGTAGTGCTGACCCAGGGCCGTCTGGGCGTATTGCTCGGCGTCGAGGTAGAGGGTCCGGGTCTGGTCCTCGCCCCCGGCGATCTTGATCACGAAGTCCTCGTCGTCATGGACCCACATCGGGGTCATCACGATCGTGGTGTTGGTCGTGGTCGTCTTGCCGTCGCTGACCACCGTGGTGTGAGGCACCGCGACATAGGTCAAGTAGGTCCGCTCTGGCTCGTGTCTGCGGGCGATGATCTCGCCCTTGCGGATCGGCTGCTTGCGGGTCGCCCAGTAGGCGCCGATCGCGGTCACGCCCGCCGCGGCGATCGCGACCGGGACCCAGGCCGGCGCCGTGACGGCCGCGACCGCGGCGGCGGTGCCCGTGACCAGCACGCCCACGATCGTGAGCGCGATCTCGTTGCTGGTGGGGTCGAGGCGCTGCCACCAGGACTTGGCCTCGGCCTGGCGACCCAGGGGCAGCACGATCAGCGCCGCGGCCAGGACCAGGCAGAGCAGGCGCCCGCCGCCGAGCGCCTTGGCCAGGGTCACGAAGAGCAGCGAGAGCAGGGCCGCGAAGCCGAAGGCCGCGGCGGCGGCGACCTCGCCGGGCCGTGCGGAAGGCGCCCAGCCGACGCGCTTCTCCTGGCTGGCCTTGGGGAGCGCGGGGGCGCCCTGGGCGGGGGGCGCCAGGTTGAGCTCGAAGCGCTCGCGGCCGCGGTGCTCGAAGTCGAGGTCTTCGCGGGCGCGGAGCGAGACCAGCCCGCGGTCGCGGGGGTCGAAGTGGAGGTCGGCGCGGACCTTGCCCGTGAAGCGCTCGCCGCTCGCGAGGCGGCCGCGGACCTTGGCCAGGACCCGGCGGGCCAGAAGTGGGTGGGCCGGCCCGGCCTTGCTGGCCAGGGGCTCGCTCTGCTGCTTGACCTCCAGCCAGCCGCCGCCGGGGAGGGTCACGCGGCGCTCGCCGGCCTGCTCGAGAATCGCGGCCAGCTCGGGCAGGACCTGGCCCTCGTTGCTCGCCGTCAGCGAACCGTGGCCGTCCTGCTGCAGGTCCCAGGGCTCGCGGCCGGGGCTGCTGACGCGCAGGCCCATGGCGTGGGGGGTCAGGCTCAGCTCCTGGCGGTGCTTCCCACGGGGCCCCTCGATCGTGAGCACGTAGTCGCGCGGCGTGGCCTCGCTGAGCGAGTCGTTGAGGCTGGCGGCGGCGCTGGGGAGCTCGGCGCTCTCCTCGGAGGGAGCCTCCTCGTGAGAGGCGCTCTGCTCCGAGGCGGGAGCCTCGTCCGCCACCTGCGAGCGCTCGGGCGGGGTGAGCGCGCTGACCTCGTCGCCGGCGCTCTCCTGCGCCGTCGCGCTCCCTGGAGCTGGGAGCTGAGCGACCTGGGGGCTCTGCTGGCCGAGGGGTTGGCCGAGGGAGAATGCGAGGAGGATCAGGAGGACCAGGCCGAGGCCGGCTCCTGCGAGGGCGTAGCTGCGCATACCCGAGCTTAGCGAACCGCTCCGCCAACGCGAAACGAAACCTGCGCTCGCTGACGCCCGCCCTGGCGTCCGGCCGAGCCCCGGTAAGATCCGCCCTAGTGTTCTGCCTCCTCTTCCTCTGCTTCGCCGTGCTGCCGATCGTCGAGCTGGCGCTCCTGATCAAGATCGGGCGCGCGATCGACTGGCCGGCCACCGTGGGCCTCGTGCTCGCGACGGGCGCGATCGGCGCTGCCCTGGCGCGCTGGCAGGGCCTGCTGGTGCTGCGCAAGATCCAGGAGGAGATGGCGCAGGGTCAGCTGCCCGGGCGCTCGCTCTTCGACGGAGCGCTGATCCTCCTCGCCGGCGCGGTCTTGATGACCCCCGGCGTGATCACCGACGCGATGGGCTTCCTGCTCCTGCTGCCCTTCGTCCGCTCGCTCCTGGCCAAGGGCCTGCGTCGCTACGCCCAGGGTCGCGTCCAGGTCCACATGAGCGGCGGCTTCCCGCCAGGCGGCTTCCCGCCCCCCGGCGCCGGCGGGTTCCCCAGCCCAGGCGCCTTCCCCGGCGGCGGGCCCTTTCAGCGTCCGCAGGACGACGTGATCGACGTCGAGGCTCGCTCGCGGCCCGCGCCGCCGCCGCCAGGCCTGCCCAACGAGGGCCCGGAGCAGGCCGAATAGTGCCAGCCCTCGACTCGAGCTGGCGGGAGTGGATCGCGACCAACCTCGAGCGGGGCTGCACCCGCCAGGGCATGTTCGACATCCTGACGGCGCACGGCTTCGCGCCGGGGCTGGTCAGCGAAGCGATCGAGCACCAGCCCGCGCCGCCGCCCGCGACCTTCATTCCGCACGGGGTGCGCCAGCCCACGGAGGGGGTCGAGCTCTACTCGCTCGAGCGCTTCCTGAGCGACGGCGAGTGCCTGCGCCTGATCCAGCTCGTGCGCCCGCAGCTGCGCCCCTCGACGACGACGAACGAGGCCGGCCCCTACGCGGACTACCGGACCAGCAAGACCTGCGACCTGGGGCTCCTCGACGACCCCCTCGCGCGCGAGGTCGACCAGCGGATCTGCAAGACCCTCGGGATCGCGGCCAGCTACGGCGAGACGATCCAGGCCCAGTGGTACGACGTGGGGGAGGAGTTCAAGCCGCACACCGACACCTTCGAGCCCAGCCACGCGGGCTTCGAGCAGAACGTCGGCGGGCGCGGCCAGCGGACCTGGACCTTCATGGTGTTCCTCAACGACGTGAGCGAGGGCGGCGAGACCCACTTCACGCGCGCCGGCGTGCGCTTCCGGCCCCGCCGCGGCCAGGCCCTGATCTGGAACAACCTCCGCCCGGACGGGACGCCCAACCCGCTGACGACCCACTGGGGCCGCCCGGTCGGGGCCGGGTTCAAGGTGATCCTGACCAAGTGGTTCCGCACCCAGGGCGAAGGGACGCGCCACCCGCGCGAGCCGAACGAGCGGCTCCCGCCGCTGACTCAGCGCGGCTTCCTGCGCCTGCCGACCCCGCCCGCGCTCCAGGCGGCGCTCCAAGCCGACCTCGCAGCGGGCGAGCCGCAGCCCGAGGAGGTGCCGGGCTTCATCGGCGGGCCTGACGCTCGCCCCAGCGTGCTCTTTCCCCTCTCGGACGCCCGCAAGGCCCAGGTCCACCAGACGCTCCAGGAGCTGGCCGAGGCCTGGGTCGGGCGCTACCTCGAGCCGACCTACGTCTACGGGATCCGGCGCTACCACCGCGGCACCAGCCTGACCTGCCACCGGGACCGGCTCGCGACCCACGTCGTGAGCGCGATCCTCAACGTGGACCAGGAGGTCGACGAGCCCTGGCCGCTCGAGATCGACGACCACCTCTACCGCCGGCACCGCCTCCTGCTCGCCCCCGGCCAGCTCCTGCTCTACGAGGGCGGGCGCCTGCTCCACGGGCGACCGAGGCCGCTCGTGGGCGAGCGCTTCGACAACGTGTTCGTCCACTACCGCCTGCGCGACGAAGGCTGAGCCCACCGAGGCTAGAACCGAGCACATAAGCGCCTATGCTGCGCTCCCTTGCCCTGGAGTGCGCCGTGTATCCGCTCATGATCGCCGCTTCGCTCGGCCTGACGATCCTGCTGAGCTGCCTGCTGATCCCGCAGGAGGCCTACTACATCTCGGGTCCCGTGCTGGGCTCGATCGCCTTCGTGCTGACCTTCGTGATCCTGTCGCGCAAGATCGGCGAGAAGGTGCGCCCGATCCTGCTCCAGGCCCAGCGCCAGGTGCAGGCCGGCAACGTCGCCCAGGCGATCGCCTCCTTCGAGGAGGCGCGGGCCTACAACAAGTGGCAGCTGATGCTGGACTCCCAGATCAACACCCAGATCGGGACGCTCTACTTCGCCGCGGGAGAGGAGCAGAAGGCCGAGGAGTTCCTCCGCAAGGGGGTCTCGCGCAACATGGAGGGCCCGCTGGTGCTGGGCACCGTCCTCTACCGGCAAGGCAAGGTCGACGAAGCCCGCCAGGTGCTCGCGGACGGGATCAAGCGCGACAAGAAGGCCCGCCTGCTCCACAACCTGCTCGCCTGGATCCTCGACAAGGAGGGCCAGCGGGCCGAGGCGATCAAGGTCCTCGAGGCCAGCCTCAAGCCGCTCAAGGACGACGAGGACACCGTCGCCAACCTCGAGCGCTTGCGCGAAGACAAGCGCATGAACATGAAGCCCTTCGGGCAGTACTGGTACATGCTCAAGTTCGAGACGCCCGCGGGCGCGCAGGTCGGCCAGTTCCGCAAGGGCTTCCGCCAGCCGCCCAAGAACAAGGGCAAGCGTCCGCAGGGCAAGAAGGGCAAGAAGCGCAAGTAGCGCCCAGTCGCATGTCCTCACGCGCTCGCACGGGGTTGGTGGTCGGCGCGCTCCTCGCGGGCGTCCTCTACCTCGCTGGCCTGGCGAGCGACCACTTCTGGCTGCGTCTCTGCGCCAAGCCCTGGCCGATCCTGGCGCTGATCGCGACCCTCTCCGCTGCCAGCGGGCCGCGCCAGGAGCGCGCGCCCTATCCGCGCTGGATCGTGCGCGGGCTCTGGCTCTGCCTCCTGGGCGACCTGCTGCTCGAAGAGCGCGACAAGCTCTTCCTCCCGGGGGTGCTGGCCTTCCTCGCGGGCCACGTCTGCTACCTGGTGGCCTACACCAGCGCCGACCGGCGGCTCCGCCCGCTCTTGGCCCTGCCCTTCGGGCTGTGGGGCGCCGGGCTCTTTCTGCACCTGCGGCCGGGGCTGGGGCACATGACGATCCCCCTGGCCGTCTACACCTGCGTGCTCTGCGCCATGATGTGGCGAGCCGCGGCGCTGCACGGGGGGGAGGCGCTCGGCAAGCGCGCCGCGCTCCTGGCGGCGGGCGGCGCGCTCCTGTTCGGGATCAGCGACAGCTTGATCGCGCTCAACCGCTGGGGCGGCGGGATCCCGCACGCGCGCTACGCGATCATCACGCTCTACTGGGTCGGGCAGGCCGGGATCACGGGCTCAGCCCTGGGGAAAGCGGAAACCGGCTCTGGGGGAGCTCGGAGAACGACCTAGAAGCTGATCCTGATCGTGGCCATGAAGCGCTCGTTGCCCTTGAAGTCGTTCTGGTAGCTGGCGCCGAAGTTCGCGTTGTCGTTGATCTGCCACTGGGCGCCGATGTTGAGCGACTGGCTGCGCGCCTGGTTCAGGCCCAGGTTGTTGTTGTAGGTCGCGTTGAGCGTGAAGTCGTCGCTGATCTGGAGCCGCGCGTAGGGGTTGAGGTTCGCGGTCCGCTCGTCGCTGAAGGGATCGACCACCTTGACCTTGGCGCCGAGGTCGATCCGGATCTCCTGCGAGGTGATCTTGATCCCCGCCTTGAGCTCCAGGTCCTTGACGAAGTGCTTGGCGGGGTCGAGCACGAGGCCGGGGTTGAACGAGAAGTAGCCCCGCACCCGGGTCTGAATGTTGCGGCGCGCGTCCGCGGCGATGGTCCGGTCGAGCTCAGCGCTCTGCTGGCCCAGGGCGCCGGCGTAGTTGGCGGCCGACTCGGCCTGCTCGGGGGTGATCGCGCTGGCCGAGGTCAGCGTCTGCTTGGTGCGCGTGATCTCGGCCGTGAAGGTCAGCTTGCGCTGCAGGTAGACCGCGACGTCGGTGACCACGCTCTGGGCGACGAAGAAGGCGTCCTCGATCGCGTCCTGCTCGAGCAGCCAGCGCGAGAGCTCGTTGGTCATCGTCTGCTTGACGTTGCCCGGGACCTGCTGGTACTGCTGGCCCTCGAAGGCGGCGTCGACGAGCTTCTTCATCGCCGAGCGGACCTGGCCGCGCAGGGCGTCACGGGTCTGGCTGGGCGCTCCCGCCAGGGCGTCGGTCAGGGCGTCGTTGTATTTGCCGCGCAGGCCCTCCTGCTCGAGGGCGCGCCGGCTCTCGTAGGCGTCGTTGGCGCGCTCCTGCTGGAAGTCGATCCGGGTGCGGAGGTCCTTCTCGAGCGCCGTGCAGTATTGGCGCGCGTGGGGCGCGTCCTGGCAGAAGCGGTCCATGGCGCGCTTGAGCTCGTTGACCTTGGGCTCGAAGCCCTGGCTGACGCTGCCCGGGTTCTGGGCGGCGATCAGCTTGCGGTGGAGCTCGAGCTGATGGTCCCGCGCGATGATCTCGGCGGTGCGGGCGAACTCCTGCAGCCGTTGGACACCGTTCTCCATGGCGATAGCTCCCTCGGCTGGAATGATAGAGCCTAGGGGCGACCACCGGAGGGCGAGCCGCGCGACCTAAGTTCCTTCGGCACCGTCAACGGCGACCGCGAAACCCCACCCTCTTGGCGTCGAGCCGCTCGACGAGCGCTGCGAGCGCCGGAGAGCTCTGCCCCTGGCCCAGCTGGCGGCGAGCCTGAGCGAGGACCGCCTCGGCTTCCTCGAGGGGCTTCAGCTGCGGAGAGGAGAGGGTGCGGAGGGCCTCGGGCTGCTCCCCAGCCTTGTCCTGGAGCCAAGCCAGACGGACCAGCCAGCTGGCGGACTCGGGGTCGCTGGCAGGCGAGTCGGCCAGCTCGTCGCGGAAGCGGCGCAGCGTGTCGCGCAGCTCTCGCTCGTAGAGGTGGCCGCGCGGCCAGAGCAGGGTCGCGGCGCGCAAGATGCGGGCCGGGTTCGTGTTCGGGATGGAGCAGCGGCGCAGGAAGCCGAGCGCGTCGACGGCGCCTTCGTCGTGCATGCCGAGCGCGTAGTAGGCCTCCGCCCGACCGAGGTAGGCGCCGAGGGGGAGCTGGCCAGAGCCTCGCTCGAGCAGCTCACGGTAGGCGGCGAGGGCGGCGGGGTAGTCCTTCAAGGCGGCGTGGCAGCGGGCGAGCTCGAGCTGCAGCTCGATCCCGAGGTCGCTCCCTGCGGCGAGTCGCTCGCGCACGAGGGGGACGGCCTCCGCGGCGCGGCCGAGCGCGCGCAGGCAGGACGCTCGCTCGAGGATCAGCCGGCTCCGCTCCTGGGACGTCAGCTCGCAGCCCAGGGCGCGCTCGACCACGGTCAGGGTCCGCTTGGCGCGGCCCCGGCCCATCGTGGGCACCGCTGTCAGGAGCTGGATCAGGGCCAGCTGGACTTGCTTGGCGCGCGGCAGGGTGCGCGAGAGGCGCTCCACGAGGGGAGAGTCGACCTTGGCGCTGACCGCCAGCGCGGTGGCGTAACGCGTGACCAGCTCGGGGTCCGGGGTGACGTCGGCCTGGCAGGCGTGGAGCGCGTCGAAGAGGAGGGCCAGCCGCTCGCGGATCCGCCTCAGCTCCTCGGCCTTGGCGAGGGGGCTGACGCTCGTGCGCAGGTCGTGGAGCATCGTCTCGTCGAGGTGCTTCGCCAGCGCACCCGCGACCACGCGCCGCCAGGCCAGCGAACGCGGGTCGCGCGGCGGAGCGGGCAGCGCAGCCAGGGCGCGCTCGAGGGCCTCGCTCTGGCCGCGCGCGGCGGCGGGCAGCTCGGCCAGCGCGCAGGCCTCCGCCGCCAGGCGACGCGCCTCCGGGGGCGCGCTGGCGAGCTCGCTCAGCAGGTCGCGGGCGCGCCCGCGCTCGCCCAGGAAGGCGTGCAGGCGGAGGCTGAGCAGCTGCCACGCAGGGCGCGGGGGCAGGCGTCGCAAGAGGATCAGGCCTCGCCGGGCGCTGAGGGCGCTGGGGCTGCCCCCTTCGAGCTCGCCCGCGATCTGCCAGGCGCCGAGCTCGGGCTGGGGGAGCTCGGCTTCGCGCAGGGCGCGCAGCTGAGCCTCGTCGAGGAGCTGACCCGCCTCCCAGGCCGCCACGGCCTGCACGAGCGGGGTCCGCTCGGGGAGCGGGCTCGCGGGCGGCTGGCCGCTCGCCAGCCGGCAGAGGTCGAGCAGCTCGCGGCCCGCTGCGGCCTCGGCGCCCCGGGCCTCGAGCTGCGCGAGCGCCTCTTCGAGCTCGGGGCGGAGGCGGGCCAGGGATTCGCTGCGGAGCCGGAGCGCCTCGACGGCGCCTCGAGGGCGCTCCGCTTGGATCGCGTCGCGGCGGCGGTCGAGGGCGAACGCGGCGGCCCCGGCCAGGAGGAGGAGCGCGCAGCCGCCCACGAGCGCCAGCGCGGTCGCTCGGGACGACCTCTGCGGCGGCTCGCGCAAGGCCTGCAGCAGCTCACCCGCGTCGGCGAAGCGGTCCGCCGGCTTGCGCGCGAGGGCGCGCAGGCAGAGCGCGTCGAGCCAGGCGGGGACCTCGGGCGCGTAGTCGCTGGGCGGGTCGATCTGGCCGCGTCCGATCTGGGCCACGAGCTCGACCATGGTGGTCGCGAAGAAGTGGGGGCGGCCGCAGAGCAAGCGATAGAGGATCGCGCCGAGGGCGTAGACGTCGACGCCAGGGGCCCGCGAGGCGGGGTTCCCGCCGCCCTCGAGCTGCTCGAGCGGCATGTGGGTCGGCGTCCCGACCATCACGCCGGTCTGGGTCAAGCGGTCGAGGTCGCCCGCGGTGGCGAGTCCGAAGTCCGCGATCCGGGGGCGGCCCGCGGCGTCGACCAGCACGTTCTGCGGCTTGAGGTCGCGGTGCACCACGCCGTGGGCGTGGGCGTGAGCCGTCGCCTCGACCAGGGCCGTGAAGAGCTCGAGGCGCGCGGAGAGCGAGAGCCCCTTGCTGGCGAGGTCCAGGGTGCGCGCGTCCTCGATCAGCTCCTGCGCCAGCCAGGGCGCGCCGTGGTGCTCCCCGAGCGCGTAGACGCGCACGATCCCGACGTGGGACAGGCGGGCGGCCAGCTCGGCCTCGCGCTGGAAGCGGGTCTGCTGCTCGCCGGGCTTGCGGTGGCGCAGGACCTTGAGCGCGACGAGCTGGCCGCTCTCCTCGTGGCGGGCGCGGTAGACCTCGCCCATGCCCCCGTGGCCGAGCCGGGCCTCGACGCGATAGGGGCCCACCCGCTGCCCCTCGTTCAGGCGGGGCAGCGGTCCCTCGGCGAAGGGGGTGGCTGAGTCGACGGACCACTCGAAGCTCACGCGCGCACTATGACACCCCAGTCGGGCTCAAGCCTGCGCGCGCACCTCCGCCCGGTTCACGAGCGAGTCCCGCCGCGTTCCGTCGCGCAGGAAGTCCTGGGCAGCGCGAGCCAGGGTGGCGGCGGTCAGCGCGATCAGGGGCAGGTGCTCCCCCCCCTCGCAGGTGGCTTGCCCCGGCGTGTCCTCGGCGTCGGGCACGAAGCGCTCGTCCCAGCGCACGAGCCCCAGGCTGCCGTCGGCCGCCAGCGCCCCGTGCAGGAGCGGGACCCCTGCCTCGCGGGCTCCTCGCTGCAGGACGAGGCGGCTGGCCTCGTTGTCGAAGCAGTCGAGGGCCAGGCTGGCGCCCGCGAGCAGGGCGGCGGCGTTGTGCTCGCCCAGGCGCACACCGCGCGCCTCGACCGCTAGCCCGTAGAAGGTCCGCAGCTGCTTGGCCAGGGCCTGGGCCTTGTTCTTGCCCAGCGAGGCCTTCACGAAGGCCTGCGCCGCCAGGTTCTTGCTCTCGACCCGGTCGTCGTCCACGAGGACCAGGGTCGCGGGGAGGTTGCGGCACAGGAGCGCCGCGTGGGAGCCGAGGGCTCCCACGCCGCAGATCAGGACTCGCGCCCGCTCCGCCGCGCTCTCACGCGCCACCGAAGGGCACCTTGGGGCGGAGGTAGTAGCGAGCGTTGCGCCCTCGGCCGAAGCGGTCGACGACGTAGTGGCGGAAGGCGTCGGGGGGCAGGTCGCCGGCGCGCAGTCCGCCGAAGGCCTGGCGGGGGAAGTCGCCCGCCTGGATCACCTCGTAGGCGATCCGCTTGATGTCCTCGAGGGGAATCTCCAGCTGGAGGTCGACGGGCAGGTCCGCCGAGAAGCCGTTCACGGTCACGTTCAGGGTCGCCATGGGTCCCTCTTCAGCTCTACTTGGTGGGAACGGGCCAAGGACGCGCGAAGGGCGCGGGGCTGTTGTTCGCCCAGGGCTGCTCGGCGCCGCGCGAGGAGTAGAGTGGCCGCCCATGAGCCCTCCCCGCCCCGAACTCGCCGGCGCGCGCCGCCTGGTGGTCAAGCTCGGCACCCGCGTCCTGACCCACGACGACGGGTCCCTGGCCCTGGGCCGGATCTACGGGATCGTCGAGGTCCTGGCCCGCCTCCGGCGCGAGCGCGAGGTGATCCTGGTCAGCTCCGGCGCGGTCGGCCTGGGCAAGGACGCCCTCGAGCTCGAGGAGTCCCCGCGCGAGCTCTCGCTGCGCCAGGCCTGCGCCGCGGTCGGCCAGTCGCGCCTGATGGGCCTCTACCAGTCGGGCTTCGGCCAGCTCGGCCTGACCTGCGCCCAGGTCCTGCTCAGCCAGTCCGACTTCGACGACCGGCTGCGCTACCTCAACCTGCGCACGACCCTCAGCCGCCTGCTCGAGCTGGGCGTGCTGCCCGTGATCAACGAGAACGACGCGGTCGCGACCGAGGAGCTGGCCTACCGCGAGGGCGAGTCGGTGTTCGGCGACAACGACCGCCTCTCGGCCCTGGTCGCGACCAAGCTCGGGGCAGACCTGCTGGTCCTGCTCAGCGACGTCGAGGGCCTCTACGCGCGCGATCCACGCCAGGACCCGGACGCTCCGCTGATCACGACGGTCGAGGACCCCGACCGCCTGGGCGGCCTCGAGATCGGCGGGTCGGGGAGCGGCGCTGGGACCGGCGGGATGAAGACCAAGACCGAGGCCGCCGCGATCGCGGCCCGCTCGGGCTGCCACGCCGTGATCGCCTCGGGGCGCCGCCCGGACGCGCTGGCCGCGGTGGCGGCGGGCGAGGAGCGCGGGACCTGGTTCCCGGCCCAGGCCGGCCTGCCGGCCCGACGCCGCTGGATCGCCTTCGCGACCGCGGCCCGCGGCGCGCTCTACCTCGACGCCGGCGCGGTCCGGGCCCTGCGCGAGCGCAAGGCCTCGTTGCTGGCGCCGGGCGTGGCCCGGATCGAGGGCAGCTTCCGCGCGGGCGAGGTGGTCGAGCTGCGCGACCCCACGGGGGTGCTGGTCGGCCGCGGGCTGGCCTCCTGCGACGCCGAGGCCGCCGAGCGCTGGCTCGGCGGCGAGGCCCCGGAGGGCGTGCGCAACCGCGACGCCCTCGTTCATCGCAGCCACATGGTCCTGGAGCCGAGCTCATGAGCGAGACGCCCCCCGCCGAGCCCCTCGCGGCTCAGGCAGCCGCCCAGGCCAGCGCGGCCCGCGCCGCCCAGCGCGCGCTGGGGAGCGCGCCGCCCGCGGCGCGGACCCGCGCGCTCGAGCGCCTGGCGGAGCTGCTCGGCGAGCGCGAGCAGGCCCTGCTGGCGGCCAACGCCAAGGACCTCGTGGCCGCCGAGCGAGACCAGCTCGCGGGCCCGCTGCTGAAGCGCCTCGGCCTGACGTCCGCCAAGCTCGCGACCCTGCGCGAGGGCGTCAGCGCCTTGGCCGCCGGCTCCGACCCGCTCGGGAAGCCCCTCCGCAAGACCGAGCTCGACGAGGGGCTGGTCCTGACGCAGGTCACGAGCCCCCTGGGCGTGCTGCTGGTGATCTTCGAGAGCCGGCCCGACGCCGTGATCCAGATCGGCTCGCTGGCGCTGCGGACCGGCAACGCGGTCCTGCTCAAGGGCGGCAGCGAGGCGCTCCACAGCAACCGCGCCCTGGTGGCCTGCCTGCAGGACGCCCTGCGCGACGCGGGCCTGCCGGCCGAGGCCGTGGTCGGCGTCGAGGGGCGCGCCGCGGTCGGGGAGCTGCTCGAGCGCGAGCACGACATCGACCTCGTCATCCCGCGCGGCTCGGGCGAGCTGGTCCGCTCGATCCAGCAGAGCACCCGGATCCCCGTGCTCGGCCACGCCGAGGGCGTGTGCCACCTCTACCTCGACGCGGCGGCCGACCCCGAGATGGCCCGCAGGCTGGCCGTCGACGGCAAGTGCGACTACCCCGCCGCCTGCAACGCGACCGAGACCCTGCTCGTCCACGAGGCCTTCCTGGGGCAGCTGGGCCCGGTCGGCGCCGCCCTGCGCGACGCGGGCGTCCGCCTGCACGCCGACGAGCGCGCCCAGGCGGCCCTGAGCGCGGCCAAGGTCGAGTGCGAGCTGGCCCAGCCCGAGGTGTGGGGGCGCGAGTGGGGCGACCTGGTCCTGGCGGTCGCGACGGTCGACTCGATCGAGGACGCGATCGCCTGGGTGCACCGCCACGGGAGCGGGCACACCGACGCGATCGTGACGGAGGACCCGGCCGCGGCCGAGCGCTTCCTGAGCGCGGTCGACTCGGCCTCGGTGTTCGTGAACGCCAGCACCCGCTTCGCGGACGGCTTCCGCTACGGGCTGGGGGCCGAGGTCGGGATCAGCACCGGACGGATCCACGCCCGCGGCCCGGTGGGCGCGGACGGATTGTTGACGACCCGCTGGCTCCTGCGGGGTCAGGGGCAAGCCGCGGGCGACTACGGCCCCGGCAAGCGCCCCTTCACCCACCGCGCCCTGGAGCTCTCTTGACCGCCACCCCCGCCTCCTTCGCCGACCTCGCCGCCTCCCTCGAAGAGCTGCACGTGTTCCACGACCGCGAGACCGGCCTCCAGGCCGTGATCGCCGTCGACGACAGCCGCCTCGGGCCTCCGCGCGGCGGCTCTCGCCTGCGGGCTTACCCCGGCGGGCTGCTGGACGCGGCGGCCGACGCCGCTCGGCTCGCGCGCGGCATGACCCGCAAGTTCGCGGTTCACGGGATCCCCTACGGCGGCGGCAAGGCGGTGCTGCTCCAGGACGAGGCCGGCGCCAAGGACCGGGCCCTGCTCGAGGCGCGCCTGCGCGCCTACGGGCGCTGCCTCGAGCGCCTGGGCGGCTTCTTCGCCACGGGCCCCGACTACGGGCTCGGGGCGGCCGAGGTCAGCGTGATCCGCGAGGTGACCGAGCTCGCGATCGGCGGCCACGGCACCCGCTCGGGCGAGGCGACCGCCGCCGGCGTGCGGGTCGCCCTGGAGCTGGGCTTGGCCGAGCGCGGCCAGACGATCGCGGGCGCCCGGATCGGGATCCAGGGCGTGGGCGCGGTCGGCGGACCGCTCGCGCGCCAGCTGGCCGAGCGCGGCGCGCGCCTGGTCCTGGCCGAGCCGCAGGCCGCGCGCCTCGAGCCGCTCGTGAACGAGCTCTCGGGCGCCGAGGTCGTCGCGAGCGAGGAGCTGTTCCGCATGGAGCTCGACGCGCTGGCGCCCTGCGCGACGGGCGAGCTCTTCGACGTGGCGCGGATCGAGGCGCTGCGCTGCGGCGTGATCGCGGGCGCCGCCAACGACCAGCTGATCGACGAGGAGCGCGCCGCGGCCGCCCTGGCCGCGCGCGAGATCGTCTACGTGCCCGACTTCGTGGCCAACGGCGGCGCGGCCGTGATCCTGGTCGCGGTGTTCAGCGAGGGCGCCGAGGCCGAGGTCGAGGTCGCCGAGGCGCGGATCCGCGAGACGGTCGGCGAGGTCCTCCGGCGCGCCCGCGAGGGCGGCCAGACCACCCTGGCCGCCGCGGTCGCGCTGGCCGAGGAGCGGCTGACTCAACGCCGGTCCGAGTAGGCGGCGGGGCTCTCGGGGCGGGGATCGCGGCGCGCGCGGGGCTCGCCCAGGCGCACGTGGTGGGTCGAGAGCCAGTGGCCCGCCACCGCGCCGCCGATCATGCCGACCAGGGCGCCGATCGGCCCCAGGCGGGCGGCCTTGGCCGCGGCCTGGCCCACCACGCTCCCGACGCTGCTCGCCACGAGCTGGGTCAGCTGGCTCGACTCGCGCGGCTCGACGTAGACGTAGGGCTCTAGCGCACGCTCGAGGTCACTCACGGTCTGCCTCCCTCCCGGCGAAATCAAGATACCTGGAGGGTAGACCTGGAGGATCAGGGCGGGGTAGCTTGCTCGACCTCTTGTTCAGGAGCCGCGGCCATGGGTGTTTACTACCACCTCAACCTGAGCGACGACGACCTCGACAGCGATAGCCTCGCGCGTCTGATCAAGCTCGACCGTGAGCTCGAGCGGGTCAGCGGGGGGGTCGCCTTCTTCCCCGGGGACGACGAGGACCCCGAGGCCCGAGAGGAGGAGCCTGAGGCGATCTTCACGGTCACGGGCGAGGGGCTCATGGTCAAGCAGCCCAGCGAGGACGCGATCGGCAAGCTGGCCCACATGGCGAACCACCTGGGCGCGACCCTGTGGTGCGATCACAGCGAGGACGGCGACGAGGACCTCGAGGAGTGCATGAGCTACTACCCGCGCGGGCTGGTGCTCCCAGAGGCCAAGAAGCCCAAGCGAGTCTCCACCAAGCCCGTCCCCTACTCCGCCCGCGACAGCTACCAGGTCGGCCAGGTCGTCGAGCACAAGACCTTCGGGCGGGGCGAGGTGACCCGTTCGGCGGGGAAGCAGGTCACGATTCGCTTCGAGGAGCAAGGCACCAAGGTCCTGGCCCAGAAGCTAAGCTAGGCCTCCCGCTGGTCGAGGCCGCGCGCATCGCCTACCTTCGCCGCCCACGCACAGGAGGACCGCCATGCGCATGGCCCACACCATGATCCGGGTCAAGGACCTGGACGAGACCCTCGCCTTCTACACCGGCTTCCTCGGGCTGAAGCAGGTCCGTGAGCACACCCTCGGGGACGGCGCCAAGCTGGTGTTCCTGAGCGACGAGAGCGGCAACTATCACATCGAGCTGACCTGGAACTGCGACGGGCGCGACTACACCCTGGGCGACCAGTTCGGCCACCTCGCCTTCGTGAGCGACGACCTCGAGGCGGTCGTGGAGCAGGTGGAGGAGAAGGGCTGGTGGTATCGCCGCAGCAAGCCCGGCAACTCGAGCAAGTACATCTTCGTCAAGGACCCCAACGGCTACGACGTGGAGATCCTGCAGGCCAAGAGCTGAGCTCGGCGGGGGCTGCGCTCGCTCGCAATCGAGGGGGCACCCCCTAGACTGCGAGGGTGGAGGAGTTCTCCCTCGAGGATCTGGGAATCCCGGTCGAGCGAGACCTGGTCGGCGCGGTCCTGTCGGGGTGCGCCGTCGAGCGGCTCCTGGGCAAGGGCGGAATGGGGGCGGTCTACCTGGCCCGGCGACCGAGCGGCGAGCAGGTCGTCGTTAAGGTCCTGGCGCCCGAGCTCGCCAACAAGCCGCTCCTGCTGGCGAGGTTCAGCAGGGAGTGGGCCGCCCTGGCCCGGATCGACCCGCCGCACCGCAACGTCGTCGCGGTCCATCACGTCGCGCTCGAGGACGAGGTCCCGCACATCGTGATGGAATACGTGGAGGGCGTCTCCCTCCTGCGCCTGCTCCAGGAGCACGGGGCCGTCCAGCCGGCCCGCGCCGCGCAGGTGGCCCTGGACGTCGCCCGCGCGCTGACGGTGGTCCACGACCTGGGCATGGTCCACCGGGACGTCAAGCCGGCCAACGTGCTGGTCGACCCCTCAGGGAGCGCCAAGCTGGTCGACTTCGGGTTGGCGAAGGACACCTTTCGGACCAGCTTGACCAAGGCCGGACAGATCCTGGGCACGGCCTTCTACATGTCCCCCGAGCTCTGGACGGGAGGGCTCGTCGACGCCCGCAGCGACGTGTTCGCCCTCGGCGCGACCCTCTACCACCTGCTCGCCGGGCGCCCGCCCTTTCGCGGCGAGGACGTGCACGAGATCGCCGACCAGGCCTGCGCGGGCGACTACCCGCCCCTGCGTGAGCTGGCGCCGCAGGTCCCGCCGGAGCTCGAGCGGCTGATCGCGCGGATGCTGATCCCGAGCTTGCGCTATCGCTACACCTCCATGAGCGAGGTCGTGGCCGACCTCGAGCGCGTCCTGGCGGGCGGGCGGGCGACCCTCCCCTGCCTGATCGACCCCCAGGGCGGGCAGACGCCGCTGCTGGGCGATCGGCGCCTCACGATCGGCCGCGCCGCCGACTGCGCGGTCCGCCTGGACCACCCGAGCGTCGCCGAGCGCCACGCGCAGCTGCGCCGCGAAGACGAAGGGTTCACGGTGCGCGCGCTGCGCGGCACCCAGGTCCAGGTCGAGGGCGAGGAGGTCCGGCGCGGAGGACGCCTGCTCGCGGACGGAGAGCGGATCCGCGTCGGCGAGCTGATCCTGACCTTCCGCGACCCGAACCGGCCGCGCTCCCTAGCGCTCCCGCGCGAGGACGCCCGCACCGGCGGGTGGCCCGCTCCGCTCGTAGACGCGCTGGCGCGCGCGGGGGATCCCCGCGTCGCCGCGCACCTGATCGAGGAGCTGGCTCCCGACCCCGTCCACGAGCGCTGGCTGGAGGCCACGCTGGGGCCCGCCCTGGGGGCGGAGGCGGCGGCGGCGGCGATCAGCGCGCGGCGCAGGGCGGCCGCGGCCCAGCACGCTCAGGTCGTGGCGCGCCTGAGCGCGGTGACGGGCGAGCGCTGGGGGAGCGAGGTCTCGACCTGGCTCGCCTGGTGGACCCAGGTGCAGGGCCACGCGCCCGCCCAGCTGACCGACGCCGGGCGCCCGCGGCGACGCTGCGCGCTGGTGGGTCCCGAGGGAGAGGAGGCTCCACCCTCCAGCTCGAGCCCGCTGCTGATCGGCTCGGACCCCCGCTGTCAGCTGAGGTTCCCCGGCGTCGCCCGACTCGAGCTGAGCGCGCTCCTGCTCCACCGGCGAGTGCTGGTGCGGGCCGCCGGCGCGGGCGCGACGCTAGGCGGCTCGGGGAGCGGCGCTGCGTTCTTCGAGCCGGGTCAAACCCTGCCCGTGGGGAGCCGCCGGCTGGAGTGTCGGCTCCTCGAGCTGGAGCCCGCCCGCCGGACCTCGGCCGGCTGGCTCCTCGTCGACCGGACCACCTTCGAGGCGCTGGTCGCGCTGGGGCATCCCTGCGCGCTCGGCGCGCTGGCGGCCCTGGTCGAGCAGCAGCGGCGAGCGGGCTGGGTCGAGGCCGCGGCCCGCGAGGCCTGCCCCCAGGACGCGGGGCTCGCCGCCCGCCTGGCCGCGAGCGCCGGCGAGCAGCTGCGCGCCCTCGCCGACCTGGCGCGCCGCGCGCTGGGCGCCGCGCTCGGACCGGCCCCCGGCGACGACTGGCGCGCTCAGCTGGCAGCGCGGGGAGACCTCGGCGCTCAGCTGGCGCCCTGGGGCTGGTTGGAGGAGACCCGCTAGACGGGCTGGGGCGCCCTAGCTCAGTGGTTGGTGGTCTCGGTCCACATCTTCACCTGATAGACGAAGTCAGCCTCCTCGAAGTCCTCCTCGTAGTACTTGAAGTCCGCGCTGGGGCGGGGATCTCGATCCAGGTGGTCCTTGGTCTTGAGCCAGTGGCGGGTGTCGGCGTCGATCTCGCCCTCGTACTCGAGGGTCTTGTTCTTCGAGTAGTGCTGGAGGGCCTTTCGCCGGCTGGTGAACTCCTTGAAGAGCTTCAGGCCGGGCAGATACTTGCGCTGCTGCGCCTCGGTCACGAGGAGCTCGCCATCCGGGTTCTTGAAGATCCCTCCCCTGAACTCGAGCAGCGCGCGGTAGACGTGCTCCTCGAGGAAGCGGTCGTGTCCAGCGACGTGGGAGTGCGGGCCCCAGGGGACCCCCTCGAGCTTGGCCGAGAAGGTGTAGAGCCCGATCTGGTGCGCGTTCATGAAGCTGACGATGAGGTTGCGCAGCAGGGTGTTGGTGTCGGGCGGCTGGTGGTCGTTGAGGCGGTCGTAGCTCTCCTCCACCTCGTCGTGGATCCGTCGCATCTGCAGCTGGCTGAAGGTCTCGGACTTGATCCCCTCGGTCAGGAGCTCTTCGATGTGGGCGAGGCCCCGGGCCTGGTAGGCCTTCAGCATCCCCGCCTGGTGATGGCAGTCGGAGATGAACGCATGCAGGTGCATCTCGACCTTGCGCTTCTTGGGGTCCTTGGTCTGCGCGTAGACGCTGTCCAGGTCCTTGACGAGGGAGAGGGTGACCTTCTTGCCTTGCTTGAGGGTGTCCAGCGCCGAGCCGACCTGGTCCCAGGTGTCGAGGATCTTGTCCCCGCTGACGTGCTTGTCGGGGAGCTTCCAGCGCTCGACGAACTGGAGCAGGATTCCTGCGCTCCGCAGCTGGGGCAGGAACAAGGAGGCGAGGGTGTAGGCCGTCCCCAGGATCCCGAACAGCGAGGGCTGCGAGACGGGCTTCGGCTTCTCCTTGCGGTCCGTGCGCACGTTGAAGGTGTTCACGGCGTCGCGGTAGTCGTCCCAGTAGCTGTTGAGCGTCAGCGAGAGCTTGGTGTAGTAGTCGCGAACGAGCTTCAGGAGCTCCTTCTGGTCGATCCTGATGTCCTGCAGGTAGCTGGAGTAGAGCAGCGGGAGCTCGCGCCGGCTGGGCTGCTGCCTTCCAGCGTGGAGGTGATAGCGCTGCCACCACTTGGGGAACACGGGGTCTTGGCCCTCGGTCTCACGACCCGAGTCCTCCCCTGGACCGACGAAGTAGCCGGGATCGTTGATCTTGATCTGGAAGGCGATCTCGTAGTGCTTCCCCTCGCGCCCCAGCCCGTGCGTGCTCAGGGATCCGACCGCAGAGTCGAGCGGGTCGACGGGGATCATCGCGTAGGTGTTGGTGTCGCCGTCTCCGACGATCCGCAGGTAGGGGACGTGCTCGTTATCGGCCGAGTCGCCTCCGTCGATCTCGACTCGCCACTTGCGGCCTCGGCGCACCAGCTTGCAGCCGACACTCCCTAGCTTGGCGTTCTGGCCGTTCTCGCCGTCGAAGTCCATCTCCCACAGGGTCAGCTCCGCGCTCAGCACGGAGGACTGCTTGACCCCCTCGAAGGACTCATCCACGCTGCGCATTCGCTTCGGGTGCTGCAAGGAGCGCACTCGAAACACGGCCAGCAGCGGGCTGGGGTCGAAGTCCTTGTTCTTGCGAGCTTCGACCTCGTCCTGGATCAGCGCCTTGAAGTCGCGATTCCCGTTGGCCTCGCAGCGGAAGCGCTTGGCGAGCAGCACCTTCCCCCCGAAGGCCCTGCGGTGCAGGGGGGCGAGGTCGGCGACCAGGTTCCAGCGTCTCTTCTCAGCCATTTCGCTCTTCCTCTGTGTCGTCGTCGTCGAGGTCGCCGCCCATGAGGTCCGGTCCCACCACGAGCACGTGGGGAGCTGCCCAGCGACTGCCGACCGTCGGCACGGACGCGCTGCCGCGCCCGCGCACGCTCAGCTCGTAGTAGCCGAGCGGGAGGCGCTCCTCGAGGAGCTCGCCCGACGGGCTCAGGGTCCCGGCGCGGTGGACGCTGTCGCTGGCCAGCTCGTAGGCAAGGGAGCCGACGGGCAGCCCGTCTCCGTCGAGGACGTGGACCCGCGCCACGCCTAGCTCGGGCCGCAGCATGAGCAGGTAGGGCTCCTCGGGCTCCTCCTCGGCCTCGGGCTCAGCGGCAGCCCCGTCCGCGCTCGCGGGGCCGTCGTCCAGGACCGGCAGGCTCTGCGCCTCGTAGCCCGAGAGCTTGACGGTCGCGTAACCGAGGGGGAAGCGAGGGAGGTGGAGCACTCCCTCGTCGTCGGTCCTGGCGACCTGCCAGTCCTCGCGCAGCTCGAGCGGATCGACCTCCTCGAGCAGGAGGTAGTCGAGGGCGGCGCCCGTGCTGGGGCCCACGATCCCGTCGGCGGCGAGGCCGTGCTCTTGCTGCAGCGCCGTGAGCGCGCTCTTCGTCTCGGGCCCGAAGGCCCCGTCGACGGCGACCTCCTTGCCCAGCTGGCCGAGCGCGAGCTGCAGCTCCCGCACCGCGGGCCCCTCGCTCCCCTCGGCCAGGTTGCCCTGGACCGCGACGATGTCGCTGAACAGGCCGTCGGCTTCGAGCTCCTCGTCGTCCTCCTCGGGTTCCTGTTCAGCCTCCTCTTCGCTCGGCTCCTCCAGGGTGGGGAACTCGCTCGGCCAGATCTCGACCTCGGTGTTCGCGACGGGCTCTCCGCTGTAGGCGTCGAGCGCCTGAAGCCAGATCGAGCCCAGCTCCAGCGCACCGGCGTCGCGGACCTCGAGCTCCTTGGCCTTCTTGCCCAGCGCGCTGATCCGGATCGCGGGGGCGAAGGTCGGCTGGCCGTCCTCGCCCTCTTCGCTGACGTCGATGACGTGGACGCCGGGGAAGGGGTCCTCGGGCAGGTCCCCCTCGCCGTAGACGAGCAGGAAGGGGACGTCGATGGCGCCGCCCTGGGGCAGGTCCTCGGGGACGGGGGCCGTGAGGGTGTGAACTCCCGGCTCTGGCTCGAGCTCGAACTCCACCGAGAGCTCGATCGGGACCTCCTTCTTCGCCCCGGGGTTGACCCGCACGAAGAGCGTCTCGTGAGTCGGCGCCTGCTCGCCCCGCTCGATCACGACTCGCGCGTCGTGCTTGCGGACCGCGCTCACGAAGCCCTTCTCCCACAGGGGCTGATCGGCGCTCCACAGCTCCTGCTCGAGCCGCGTCGCTTCCTCGGCCGGGAAGGTCTGGTGCCAGTTTCCGCTCAGGAAGTGGACCTTGCGCCCTGAGACGACGAAGTTTCGCGTCAGCCCGTCATGCAGGGACCAGGCCGTCTTGGGGGCCTGGCACGAAGGACACTCGAGCTGACTGTCCAGGACCTGTGTCTGGCAGTCCTTGCATTCCCACGGCATCGACCCCTCCTGCCGCGCATTCTAGGGGGTCGGCCAGCGCTCCTGTTCCAGCTCGGAGGGACGCGCGATCGCCGCTGATGTCGCAGGGTTGGCGCGACTCCGTCTCGGCCGTGAGACGGGGTGTTTCTCGGCGTCGCGTTGGTGTGAGACGGCGCCACGCACCTGCAGGGGTTCGGGCGGTGGCCCAGGCTTTGCCAGTGGGGGGTCGATCCCTACTGGAGGCACACCATGTCCACCCCCACCGACTTCCGCGCGCTGCGCAACCACCTCAACACCAAGGCCGCCCAGCTGCGCGAGGAGCTCCCCGCGATGAAGGGCTTCGGCCAGCTCCACGGCGCCGCGATGAAGGGCGGCACGCTCTCGCTCGCGACCAAGGAGCTGATCGCGCTCGCGATCGCCGTCTCGGGCCGCTGTCAGGGCTGCATCACCTTCCACACCTACAGCGCGCTCAAGGCTGGCGCGAAGCGGGAGGAGATCCTCGACGCCCTCGGCGTCGCGATCCTGATGGGCGGCGGGCCCTCCATGGTCTACGCGCTCGAGGCCCACTCGGCGCTCGAGCAGTTCGAGGGCGAGTTCAAGGACTAACCTCGTATAGTGCGCGCCCCACACGAGGAGGACCCCCATGGAGTCGATCCACACCGACGGCGCGCCCGCCGCGATCGGGCCCTACAGCCAGGCGATGAAGACCGGCAACCTGCTCTTCTGCTCGGGGCAGGTCGCGCTCCTGCCCTCGGGCGAGCTGCTCGAGGGTGACGTCGAGGCGCAGACCAAGCAGGTGCTGACCAACCTCAAGGCCGTGCTCGAGGCCGGCGGCGCCTCGATGGGCACGGTCGTGCGCACGACCGTGTTCCTCAAGAGCATGGACGACTTCCCCCAGGTCAACGCGATCTACGCCGAGGCATTCGGGGACCATCGCCCGGCGCGCGCCTGCGTCGAGGTCTCGCGGCTGCCCAAGGACGTCCTGGTCGAGATCGACGCCATCGCCGAGGCGCGCTGATCTTCGACCCACGTTGACAGGATTGGGGCGCGCTGTGAGCATGGCGCGCCCGCGAGGAGTCCATGTCCGAAGCCCTCAACAAGATCCGCATCAAGAAGGTCCTCGGACCGATCAACGCCGGCACCGCCGTGCTCCTCGGTAACGAGGACAAGACCTTCGTGATGTTCATTGGCACCTACGAGGGCGCGGCGATCCTGCGGGAGATCAACGACGAGAAGCCGCCGCGGCCGATGACCCACGACCTGCTCGAGTACGTGATGACGGGCTTCGAGATCCAGGTCAAGAAGGTCGTGATCTCGAGCATCGTCGACAACACCTTCTGCGCCACGCTCGTGCTCCAGCAGGAGTGCAAGCAGGGCGAGGAGTGGACCGGGCGGCGCAACGAGGTCCACATCGACGCTCGCCCGAGCGACTGCCTCGTCCTGGCCCTCAAGACCGGCGTCGACATCTACGCCACCGATCAGGTCCTCGAGAAGGTGCACGACATCTCCGAGGGCCTGCAGCTCCAGGGCGGCGGCACGCCGAGCTCGCCCCAGACGCCCTTCGGGCTGAAGGAGCTCGACCTCTCCGGCCTGGACAGCGGCGGCGAGTCCACCATGGGCTTCGACGAGGAGGAGGACGAGGACGAGCTCTGAGCTGCTGAGGCAGGCCTTCGCCGCGGGCGTCCTGCAGGCGCCCGACCCGAGCCTGCCCGGCTTCCTGGACCTCGCCCGCCTCGCCGCCCGCCACGCGGGAGTGAGCGACCTCCCCGCGCCGCACGCCTCCCTGAGCGAGCTCGTCGCCGACGCGCCCCACCTGGTCCTGGTGCTGATCGACGGCCTCGGCCTGAGCACCCTGCGCGCTCACGCTCTGCCCGCGGGCTGGCTGCGCTCTCACCTCGCCCTCGAGCTGCGCTCGGTGTTCCCCTCGGCCACCGCGAGCGCGCTGACCGCCCTGGCGAGCGGCGTGTGGCCCGCGCAGCACGCGCTCTTGGGCTGGTGGCTCCACCTCCAGGCCCGCGGACTGGACGTGGTCACCCTGCCCTTCGTGGTCCGCGGGAGCGGCGAGCCCCTCGAGGAGCTCGGCCTGAGCGCCGAGGACCTGGCGCTGGCGCCGAGCTGGCTGGACCGCGCGACCCGCGACGTGGCCGTGTTCCAGCCCGCGCACATCGCCGGCAGCGCCTACTCCAACTACTCGAGCGGCGGCCGCGGCGTCGGCTTCGAGGGTCTGCCGGCCGGCGTGGACGCGGTGCTCGAGCGCCTGCGCGGAGCTCGCGCGCCGAGCTACACCTACCTCTACTGGCCCGAGGTCGACTCGCGCTCCCACCTGCACGGGCCGGCTTCGCCCGAGGCCGGCCAGGCCGTGGCCCTCGTCGAGGCCGAGCTCGAGCGCCTGGCTGCGGGTCTCCCCGCGGGCGCGCGGCTGCTGGTCAGCGCGGACCACGGCCTGATCGAGGTCCCGCCCGAGCGCCGCCACCGCCTGCGCCCCGAGGACCCGCTCGGCGCGCTGCTCACGGCACCCCCCGCGGGCGAGCCGCGCGCTCCGCTCTTCCACGTGCGCCCCGGCGCCGAGGACGAGTTCGCGGCCGGACTCTGCGAGCGCTTCCCCGCTCGCTACGCCCTGCTCCGCCCCGACGAAGCCGAGGCGCTCGGCCTGTTCGGGCCGGGCGAGCTGCACCCCGAGGCGCGGGCGCGGATCGGCAGCTTCGCCGCGGTCGCCCTCGGCCCCGACGTGCTCGAGTGGGGGGAGGGCTCAGGGCCGCTGGGCCAGCACGGCGGGCTGCTGGCGGAGGAAGTGGAGATCCCGCTCCTCGCTACTTGAGCCCGTACTTGCGCAGCTTGTCGTAGAGCGTCCGCTCGCCGATCCCCAGGCGCTTGGCCGCTTGGCGCCGGTTGCCCTCGGCCTCGGCCAGGGCCGCCTTGATCGCCTCCTGCTCCATCTCCTCGAGCGAGCGCGCCCCGCTGGGGGTCAGGGCTGCCTTGGCGCCAGCGCGGGGGGCCTCCAGCACCAGGTCGCCGGGTCCGAGGGCCTGGCCCTCGGCGAGGATCGCGCCGCGCTCGAGCACGTTGGCGAGCTCGCGCACGTTGCCGCGCCAAGACTGCTGGGCCAGGACCTCCAGGGCCGCCGCGCTGATCTTGAGCGAGGGGCGACCCAGCCGCTGACCGATCCGCGCCAGGAGCTCGGCGGCGAGGTGGGGCAGGTCTTCGAGGCGCTCGCGCAGGGGCGGGACGTGGATCGGAAACACGGCCAGGCGGTGGTAGAGGTCCTCGCGGAAGGCGCCTTCGTCGACGCGGGCGCGCAGGTCGCGGTTGGTCGCCGCCACCCAGCGCACGTCGGCCTCGATCGTGCGCGTCCCGCCGATCCGCTCGAAGCGGCGGTCCTGGAGCACGCGCAGCAGCTTGGCCTGGAGCTCTGGCTTGAGCTCGGCGACCTCGTCCAGGAAGAAGGTCCCGCCCTCGGCCAGCTCCAAGCGACCGCGGCGGCGCGCGCTGGCGCCGGTGAACGCGCCCTTCTCGTGGCCGAAGAGCTCGCTCTCGAGCAGGCTCTCGGAGAGGGCCGCGCAGTTGACGGCCACGAAGGGCCCCTCGGCGCGCCGGCTCTGCTCGTGCAGCGAGCGCGCGACGACCTCCTTGCCGGCGCCGCTCTCGCCCGTGAGGAGCACGGTCGCCTGGGTCGGGGCGACCTTCTGCAGGGCGTCCACGACCCCAGACATCGCTGGCGCGCCCCAGGTCAGGCGGACCTGGCCCTCGCGCAGTCGCTCGCTGCGCTCCTGGCTGGCGGCCAGGGCGCGGTGCTCGACGGCCCGCTCGACGACCAGGCGCAGCTCGGCCGGGCTGCCGATGGGCTTCTGGAGGTAGTCGAAGGCGCCGAGCTTCATCGCCTCGACGGCCGTGTCGACCGTGCCGTGGGCGGTCAGCAGGATCACCTCCAGCTCGGGCTGGCTGGCCTTCACCTCGCGCAGGAGATCGAGCCCGCTCGGCCCGGGCATCTTGAGGTCCGTCAGCAGCAGCTCGAAGGAGCGCTCCCCGAGCAGGCGCTTCGCCTCGTGCCCGTCGCGCGCGGGGGTGACCGTGTGACCGGCCAGCTCGAGGGCTTCGACGAGGAACTCGCGCACGCCCTCCTCGTCCTCGGCGACGAGGACCTTAGCCACCGGCGTCCTCGCTCACGGGCACTCGCCCGCGCGGGAGGCGCACGCTCAGCTCGGCGCCGCCCTCGGGGTGATTGCGGGCCGAGATCGTCCCGCCGTGGAGCTCGACCACCCGCTGCGCCACGGCCAGGCCCAGCCCGGTGCCCTGGGTGCGGGTGGTGTGGAAGGGCTGGAAGATCTCGGTCTCCTGCCCGGGCGTGAAGCCCGGGCCCTGGTCGCGCACACGCAGGCAGAGCGTCGGCCCCTCGACGCGGGCCTCGACGCGGACCGGCGCGCCGGCCGGGGAGGCCTGGGCCGCGTTGCGCAGCAGGTTGACCAGGACCTGGCGCATCTTGAGCTCGTCCAGGGGCCAGCTGGCCGGCGCCTCGTCGAGGACGAGCTCGACCTCGGCCTCGCCGACCGCCTCGGCGCTCTCGCGGATCAGGGCCGCGATGTCGGCCTGCTTGGGCTCGATCTTGCCGCTGCGCACGAACTCGAGCAGGTGCGCGCAGAGGCGCTCCAGGCGGAGCGCCTCGCCCACGATCCGCTCGGTCTTGGCGCGCTCGCGGCTCTCGTCGGGCAGCGACTCGGCCAGGAGCTGCGCGTGGCCCTTGAGCGAGGCCAGCGGGTTGCGGATCTCGTGCGCCAACACGACCGACATCTCGCCCAGGGCCGCCAGGCGTCGATCGCGGGCCATCTCCTGGGCGACCCGCGCCCGGTTGCGCAGCAGGCGCGCGCAGGCCCAGGAGGTGATCAGCAAGAGCAGGGTCGCGAAGGCGCCCACCGCGAGGGTGCGCGAGGCGGCGCTCTCGAGCCGGGCCGCCGCGTGGGGGGTGAACTCGATCGCGATCCGGGTGAACTCCTCGCGCGGGATGAGCCGGTCGGGGTAGCGCGCGCGCAGGCGGGGCCCCGGGGGGAGGCGCTTGACGAGCAGGGCCACGCCGTCCTCGACGATCAGCGGGCTCTGGGCGCCCGCCGCCAGGGTCTCCTGGGCGACCCGCTCGAGACCGAGGCGGCTACTTCCCGCGTGCGAGGTGCGCCCGCTGCTCGGCTCGAAGGTGTAGACGAAGGTCACGCCTTCCTCGAGCTCGTCGGCCCCGGCGACGTGAGGCTCGAGGGCGCTCGCGGGGGGCGGACGCTGCTCGAGGCTGCGCAGGTTGCTTCGAATCGGCCGCAGCAGCGCGTCGCCCTCTTCGCGGATCAGCGCGGCGCCCGCGTCGCGCGCCGTCGCCAGCCCCGACCAGGTCGTCGCGACCAAGGCCGCGCCCATCACCAGGGTCAGCAGGAGCAGCGACCAGCCGACCGCGTCCGGGACGTCGGGGTCGGCGAGAGGAGAGGAAGATGGGGGGCTGGGGGAGCTCACGGTGGGGTCCTGGCAGGTGGGCATCGTAACCCCAAGCAAGCCTTGACCCTTGCCCAACCCCTGCGCTCGACGAGGGGGCGCGGCCGTCCCGGACTGCGACATCCGCGCAGGTCTGCGGAATCCGCAGGCTGCGGAATCCGCAGCAGACCCCTGCAGAGCCCGCAGCCCGAGCGCCTGGATTGGACCTAAGTGCTCTGGGGGCCTCTGGCATGGACCTTGCACTGGAGTCCTAGCGCATGAGAGAGAAAGAAGGGAGACCCATGAACGCCAAGGCCATCGCCCTGATCGCTGCGGCCCTCGTCTCCGGCGCTGGGCTGAGCTTTGCCCAGGACGGACGCTGGGATCGCGTCACGCTCACCAACGGCCGAGTCCTGCAGGGATCGGTCAGCCGTGACGGAGATCACTACCTGCTGCGCCTGCCCCTGGGATCGATCCGGGTGCCCGCCAGCCAGGTGGACACGATCGAGGCCCAGCACGACCCCATGGACGAAATGGAGCACATGCAGCAGGCTGGCTTCCCCAACGGGACGCTCGGCCAGCGCCAGCGCTACGCGGCCTTCTGCGCCGAGCAGGGCCTGACTCGTGAGGCCAAGCGCGCCTACGAGCGGGTCTTGCTGCTCGACCCAGGGAACGAGAGCGCGCACGCCGCCCTCGGCCACGTCCAGCACAACGGGGCCTGGATGACGCCCGCTGAGCGCGCGCGCCACCTCGCGGCCGAGCGTCGCGCGGCCGAGCTGGCCCACGCGCGCCAGATGCGAGCGCAGGGCTTCGTGCGGCACGAGGGTGAGTGGATGAAGCCCGCCGAGCGAGACCGCCGGGTGGCGCTGGCCGCGCGGGAGCGCGCCGAGCGCCTCGAGCGTGAGCGCGTGGCTCGTCTGGAGCGCGAGGCGCGGGAAGCGCGCGAGCGCGCCGCTCAGCAGGAGCGCGAGCACCGCGAGCGCCTGGCCCGGATCGAGGCCCAGGCGGCCCAGGCCCGCGCCAACGCGGTCGCGCTCCAGCAGCGCCAGCAGAACTTCAACGGCGTAGCCTGCGGGCCGACGCGGATCGCGACCAGCCCGATCCGGGTCTATCGCGGTCGGCAGCCGCGGCAGCGCACGATCACCCTGGGCTTCTCGCAGGGCACGCTGCGCTACCAGCGTCGCCAGCAGCGGCTCAACCAGCTCCGCCGCGTGCGTCGCCAGGTCCGGCAGGACTGCCAGCCGCGCCGCGGGCGGGTCCGCTACGCCCGCCAGGCGCGCCAGTACCAGCAGCCCCAGTACCGGGCCCGCGGGTATCGCCGCTAACCAACCAACCGACTGACTGTGCAATCAGCGACCCGTCCCACGGTGGGACGGGTCGCTGTTTTTCTGGGGGGCGCTACCCCGGGGCCCTCGTGGGAGGAACTAAACCCTCGCGCGTCATCGCTGCAGGTGATCAGCCAAGACCAAGTGAAAGAAACGCGGAGGGGCGGGCCGGCTCCTGATGCGTCCCGCTAGCCCAGCTCCTTGAAGTCCAGCGCGATGTCGAGCGACGGCGCGGAGTGGGTGATCCAGCCCGTCGAGATCCGGTCCACGCCGCTCTCGGCGACGGCGCGCACGGTCTCGAGGTTGATTCCGCCCGAGGCCTCGAGTTGGGGCGGCTCGGCGCCGCGCTCCTTGGCGTCGGCGTGGACGGCCTCGACGATCTCCGCCAGCTGGGCGGGGGTGAAGTTGTCGAGGAGCACGTAGTCCGCGCCGGCCTGGGCAGCGGCCAGGGCGCCCGCCAAGGTGGTGACCTCGATCTCGAGCGGAATCCCAGGCGCCTGCTGGCGAGCGAGCTCGACGACCTTGCCGACCGCCTCCTCGCCGCCGTGCACCGCGAGGTGGTTGTCCTTGATCAGGACCATGTCGTGGAGACCCATGCGGTGGTTGACGCCGCCGCCGACGGTGACCGCGTACTTCTGGAGCAGCCGCCAGCCCGGGATCGTCTTGCGGGTGTCGAGCAGCTTGGCCGCGGTGCCCTCGATCGCGTCGACGAAGCGCCGGGTCGCGCTCGCGGTTCCGCTCATGCGCTGGAGCAGGTTGAGCAGGGTGCGCTCGAGCATCAGCACCTGGCGGGCGTTGCCCGAGAGGACCCCGACCACGTCCCCCTTGCTCAGGCGCGCGCCCTCCTCGGCTGTGGCCTCGAAGGTGACGTGGCGGCCCAGGCGCTCGAGCACGAGCGGGACCAGGGGCAGGCCGGCCAGGACGCCGTCCTCGCGGAACACGACCTCGGCCCGGCAGTTCGCCTCGTGCGGGATGATCCGCGAGGTCACGTCGCCCTCCGGGCCCAGGTCCTCGCCGATGGCCATGCTGACCAGCGCGGTGATCAGGCTGTGCTCGAAGAGGTCCTCCTCTTCGTCTTCGTGGGCCTTGTTCTCGTCGCTCATGGGTCTCCTCGATAGACCGCGCTGGCGAAGCTGACCGCCGAGACGCCGTCGTGCCAGGCGTCGTAGCAGAGCAGCTCCCCGCGCAGGGGCTCGTCCCGGAGGGCCTCGAGCAAGGCCACCAGGGGCGCGTGTCCGCAGATGTTGCGCGGGTCTCCGTCCCGCGCGATGTCTTCATGAAGGGCGCTGGGGTCGCGATCTTCCAGCGCCAGGCGCAGGGTCTCACGATCGGCGCGCGCCAGCGGCGCCAGCTCGGCTTCGCCGAAGGGGGGCTCGTCGAAGAGCTCGCCCTTGTGGGCGAAGTCGACGGCCGCCACGAAGCACACCCGCTCCCGAGGGAGGGGGGCGAGGGCCGTCCGCAGGGCCTCGTGGAAGGCCTGGAAGCGCGGGTCGTCGGGGCCCTGCCCCGGGCCGAAGCCGGCGCACAGGATCGGCAGGATCCGCGCGCGCTCGCCCAGGAGCGCGCGCAGGTAGACCGTCTGGAACTCGATCGAGTGCTCCGCGCGGTGGTGGAACTCGCCGGCCAGGAGGTCGTCGGGCCCCTCGTAGGCGGCGAGCAAGCGCTCCGTGACCTCGAGGTCGGTCGGGACCTCCCCCAGGGGCGTGGCGAAGCTCTTGCGCGTCAGCGCGTAGAGGGAGGGCGGCGCGGCGGGGTCGCTGAGGGAGTGGGTGCCCGTATGCGAGGTGCCGAAGATCACGAAGAGCTCGGCGGGGGCCTCGGCGACCGCGCGCCAGGCCCAGGCGTAGGCGTGGCCGCCCCGGTGGGGGTCGATATGGGGCGAGATCAGGGCGCGCACGGGCGCCTCGCGCGAGGGCTCGGGCGGGCCCCCGGGGCCGCCGGCGCGAGTCCACTGCTGGTTCAGGAAGGCGCGCAGCTCGGCGGGCTCCCCGGGGTAGCTGCCGACGCAGGCGGGCTCGCGGCGGGGGGCGCTGTGGAAGGCCTCGAGGCGCTCCTCCAGGCGGGGACCCTCGAGCAGGCAGGCCTGGTCGAGCTGGAGGACCAGCGCGCGGAGCTGGTCGAGGGGCGGGCGCAGCCCGTGGCGGGCTTCCACCTCGCGCGCGACCTCGCTCAGGGTGCGGCGGCCGTCGAGGAGCGCGGCCACGGCGAGCCCGGCGGGCGGGAGCGCGGGGCTCTCGGCGAGGCGGAAGGGGTCCTTGAGCAGGAACACGCGCCCTCCCGGGACCTCCTCGGCCTCGAAGGGGATCGCCTCGAGGCCCGGGCGCAGGCTCGGTCGCTCGAGGTGGCTGGCGCCTGGATCGTTGCGCTCGACGTGCACGGCCCAGAGCCTACCAGGGGGGGCAGGCGCCGCCGTGGGGCGACCCGCTCCCGATCTGAGGTAGCCTCAGACCGTGCGCGGAACCAGCACCGAGCGACAGTCCAGCAACCCGCCTCCCTCGCGCAGGATCGGCAACTACGAGCTCGTCTCCGAGCTCGGCGCCGGGACGAGCGGGCGCGTGTTCCTCGCTCGGCGCCAGGGCCTCGAGCGCCTGTTCGCGCTCAAGGTCCTGCACAAGGACCTGCCGCCCGAGCAGGTCGAGCGCAGCCAGCGCGGAGCGCGCCTGGCGGCCAAGCTGCACCACCCCAACATCGTGCGCCCGATCGACATCGGCCAAGCCATGGGCTGCATCTACGTGGTCATGGACCACGTCCCGGGAAACAACCTCGAGGACCGGCTGGCCAAGCACGGCGCCATGCCCTGGCGCGAGGCGGCGAGCCTGGTGGCGGAGGTGGCGGGCGCCCTGGCCGTCGCGCACGAGGCGGGCGTGGTGCACCGCGACCTCAAGCCCGCCAACGTGATCCTGCACGGGCGGACCGGGCGCGCGATGGTGACCGACTTTGGCCTGGCCCGCGACACGACCGCGCCCTCCCAGCTGACCCAGGTCGGCGAGCTGATCGGCTCCCCCGTCTACATGGCGCCCGAGCAGCTCGAGGGCGGCCAGGTCACGAGCGCGGCGGACATCTACGCCCTGGGGGTGATGCTCTACGAGCTGGTCACGGGGAAGCTCCCCTACGACGCGTCCGACCTGCGCTCCCTGCGGGAGCGCGTGCGCAGCGGCCGCTACAAGCCCGTCAGCGAGCACGTGCCGCAGGTCAACAAGGAGCTCGACCAGATCGTGGGCGAGCTGCTCAGCGCCGACCCGCGCGCGCGCCCGAGCGCCCAGCGAGTCGCCGAGGCCCTGCGCGGCTTCAGCGGCAACGCCTCGACCACCGGCGGGAGCAAGCTCCTCTCCTACACCGCCTCGCAGCTCGGCGTGCGGCCGACGGTCCTGCTGCCCGTGCTCGGCCTGTGGGTGCTCGTCCTGGGCGGCGTGACCGCCTGGGCCCTGTGGGAGCACCGCGGGCGACGGAAGCTGCGCGATCGCCAGGCCGAGCTGCAGCGGACCAGCGACGAGGCGCGCGCCCAGTCCGACTCCTACCGCGCGCGCCTCGGCTCCAAGGAGCGCGAGCTCGAACAGACCCTGGAAGAGTCCTCGACGCTGCGCCTCGAGCGTGACCGGCTGCGCGGACAGGTCGAGGCGGCTCGCCAGACCGAGGCCGAGCTGGTCCGCCTCCGCCAGCAGCTGCGGGAGGTGAACCAGCAGCTCGCGGACCACCGGCGCAAGCCGCCTCCGCAGCCCAAGACGGGAGGGGATCCGGCCTGGGAGGGGCTGCTCAAGCAGACCTTGGCGCGCCAGATCGAGTGGGCGATCGAGCGCCTCGAGGGCGCCGCGGGCCCGCAGGCGGCCTTGACGAGGGCCACGCTCCTGCACAACCGCGGTCGCTACCAGGAGACCCTCGCGGCGATCGCGGCGGCCCGCGCGGCGCAGGCCCAGCTGGGGCCCGAGCTGAAGGCGCTCGAGGCGCGGACCCTCTACAAGCTCGGGCGGATGGAGGAGGCGAGCAGGGGCTTCATGGACTTGGCGCAGGCGCATCCGGACACCGCGCCCGGCTTGTTCGGGCGCGCGCTGACCAGCCAGGATCGCGCCGAGCGAGTGCGCTTGCTGCAGGCCTCGGCCGAGGCCGACCCCAAGGCGTCCTACATGCGGATCGCGCTGGCGTCGGGCCTGGTCGGCGCAGACCCCAAGCGGGCGCTCCAGCTGGCCGACGAGGCCATCCACAACGACCCGACCGCCTACCAGAGCTACCAGCTCCGCTCCCAGATCCGCCTGGCGGAGGTCCAGCGCACGCGGGACAAGTCGGGTCTGGCGCCGGCGCTGCGCGACGCTCGCTGCGCTCAGCTGATGAACCCGGGCGACCCCGAGTCGTGGCAGCTGGTGGCGCAGATCCTCCTGGCCGAGGGCAAGGCCGAGGAGGCGCTGGCGGAGGCTACGCGCGGGGTGGCGGTCGCTGACCGCCTCGGGGTGGCGGGCCCGCGGGCCTCGGCGCGGATCCTCCAGGGCCAGATCGCCCTCGCGCGCCGGCAGACCAACCTGGCGCTCCAGGCCTGGGTGCAGGCCGTTCAGCTCGATCCGCGCGCGATCCAGGGGATCTGGCCGACCCTGAGACGGCTCCCGCCGCGCTTTCAGGACCCCGTGATCCAGGCCCTGCCCCCCGAAATGCAGCGCGAGGTTCGCCGGCAGCTGGGCAAGCGCTGACCCGCTGCGGCCCCACCTCCCGGGGGCTTGGTCTATCCTCGTGCCCATGAGCGGCATTACCAACTGGGGTGAGGTCTGGATCGCGCACGAGGTGCACCGCCACGTGCGCGGCAGCGGACGTCTGCGTCATGTCCACGCCAAGCTGCTGCAGCGGCGCGCGCAGGAGGGGGTCAACGCCTTCTTCGCAGCCCGCGCAGAGGGAGCCGAGGCCCCGGCCGACCTCCCCGGGCTGGTCTCGCACGGGCTGCGCTTCGCGCTGGAGCTCCTGAGCGGCGGGGGCCGGCCGGCCGAGACCTGGGCCGCGCTGGTGGACTGCGCGGGGCTGGCCCTGGCGGAGGAGTTCACCCTGGCGATCCTCGACTCCTCGCTCGTGCCGACGGACCGGCTGGGGGACGTCACCGAGCGCTGGGGCAAGGCCGTG
>MDTG01354047.1_pt1 | contig 42655 bp, 39 predicted proteins | sample 811421 | NCBI WGS metagenome assembly MDTG01 (sample SAMN05326645, study PRJNA326480) | marine metagenome | isolation source: seawater | place: Pacific Ocean: South East | collected 2011 | reverse complement strand
CCACCACGTTGATAGGCTGGATGTGGAAGCGCAGCAATGCGTGCAGCTGACCAGTACTAATAGCTCAATTGGCTTGATTTATGCACTGAAAAAAATTTTGTAACTATATTTACTGATAATATTAATTACTTACAATACTTGAAATTCAAACTCTTTAAATTCTAAATTAAATTCTGTTTTGTAATCATTAAGATCTTGTTTACTTTTATTAACAGTTTCAATTATATTTTTTTCAAATAAGTAATTTTGCCATCTCCAAAGCTCAAAGTGTTTTTGATTTTTAATTTTATTATGTATCTCAGACTTAAAATTATCACATAAACCAAGTTCGTTTTCATAAACAACTTGTCTACCAAATTGAGTTTGAAAATTTTTAGTTGTTAAAAAAGATGACTTGCTAAATTCGCTTCTAAAATAAACATAATGCCCTCCTTTATTTATATGCTTTAATGTTACCAGTGGCCATTCATCAACATCAAGATTTTTGACGTCATGTATATTAAAAATTTTTCCTACAATTTCGTACTCATGATTTTTTTCTTCTTTTGCGTCCTCAAAAAATTGATTTATATCATGAAAATTTTCTAGTTTATATTTTCCAAATTTTATGTATTCAATTCCAGCTTTTCTATCATACAGTACTTTTTCAATTGAATTTGATAAACTTTTATCAGAACTATCTTTATTAATACTCATAATGTGAACATGAGCTCTATCCAATCCTCCAATACACGCGCACATACCATGTTCAAAAATAGCAGAGCTTCTGTTATATTTTTTCTTGTTGTATGATTTGAATAATTTTATTAAAAAATTTAATTCATTTACTACGTCATCTGTTACTAATCCAAAAGAAGGTATAAATTCTTTTGTAACAATTAAGACATAACCCTTGGTAAATGCCCCATAACCTGCAACAATGAATAGATTTTTGGTATGTGCAATTAATCTATTATATTCTTTTACCTCAGAAATATTACCAACATCACTGCTGTATTTTAAAAATTCTCTCCAAGAAAGTTGATCTTTAATATTCATTTTGGTTCCTCAAACATTTTATTATATGAGAAGCAGATATTATGCAATTTTGAGTTATAGATTTTATAATAGTCTTTCTATTAGGATTGAAATTGCTAGATAAAGTCCCAGGCGCGTAAATTTTTTTGCCAATCTGATTATATTGATCTGATATAAATCCTCTTTCGTTATAATTTTTGCATATTTCTTTTAATGAATTTATACATGGAACTTCTTTATAATTTTTTGATAATGGCACAGGACCTGAGACATTTACAACTATATTTACTAAAATATTTCTTCCTTTTTTTGTTTTTAATAAAATTTTATTTTTTAATTTTTTTAAATCAAATACTTTATCATTATAATTGATAAGGATTTTTCTTTTTTCTAATCTAATCTTAGAGTTCACAGTATCAGGATACGTATATCTAGTCAGTTTTCTTAGCTGACTAAAAACTTTATCATTATAATTTTTTTTTTCACCCATGCTTAATTTTTTAATGCATTTTTCTAGTAAATTTTTTTTTAAAATTAAAGTCCATATATCATATTTACTAATTTTTTTTTTTATTCCATTTTTAAACTCAGACTTAATAAATGATAATATTTCTTCAGCTCTTTTAATTTTTAAAATTTTTTTTGTAGTTAAATATTTAAATTTATAATTTTCAAAATTTTTTGATAATTCTGCTTTTTCTAATGAGAAAGAACTTGAAGATATGCTGATAATTTTAATTTTTTTTAAAATTTTTTTATCTAAGTTTTCAAATTCCTGCATAGTTTCTAGTAATCCAGCTTTATTCCCAATAAATGCTACAATTATTTCTTTAAGTTTTTGAATTTTTTTTAATTTTTTAAATAGGTTATTTGTTGCTCCAGAGGCATAAAAATCATGAATATAATTTTTATCTTTAAAAGGTTTTATTGAATTTATATTAGAAGGTGGCAGGATTCCCAGACCCAAGATTAAACTATCTGTTTTCAAAATCCTTTGTTTTTTTTGTGTCAAATTTTTTATAAATATTTTTTCATTTTGATAAATAATTTTTTTTTTTCTAAAATTTTTATTTACATAGCATAGGTATTTTTTTGTATTTTTTAACTTTGAAACTTTAATTAATTCACCCTCTAAAAAATTTACTTTTATAAACTTTTTTTTCTCTAAAATTTTGTAAGCCTTAAAGAATTTTTCTTCAAGAAATATCGAATAGGTCAATCTTGGTAAATATAATTCATTTATGTTTTTAAACTTATTTAAATTTCCTAAAGTATTTTTTTTTAACCAATTCTCTAGATTTAATTTTTTTTCTGCTTTAAATAATTTAATTAATTTTATTTGAACACTTGATTTTTTTACCCACTTTTGAAAATCATCATTTGATAGTCTTAAAGGATTATTAAAAAAACCAAATCTAGATTTGTAACTACTATATGCAATACCTCCGGGGAAGTTTGAATAGTTTTTTTCTAAAACTGTAATATTTAATTTATGAGATTTATTTTTTTTTATAATTTGATAAAAAACTTCAGTTCCTATAACACCAAATCCTGTTATAAGTAAATTTTTATGCATAATCATATTTTTGTAAAATAACGCTTATCTAATATAATAATAACATATGGATTTCAAACTTAACTATAAACAATATTCAGATTTTATTAATATTTACAACGGTGTCTTTCTTCCGTTAAAGAATTTTGTGAATAAAAAACAATTTAACAATATTTTGAAAAATCAATATTTAGATAAATATTTTTTTCCATTTCCTATTTTTTTTGGTCTTAAAAAAAAGCAATATAATAGAATTAAAAATCAGAAAACTTTAATACTAAAATATAAATCAAGGCGACTAGCAAATATAAAAAAACTTAATTTTTTCGATATTGATAAAAACTTATTTGGAAATAAAATTTTTGGAAAAAAATTTAAAAAACATCCATACTTCAAAATTTTTAATAACGAAAACTTTAAATTCTTAAGTTTTAAAATACATAATAAGTTTCTTCCAAACAATTTGCCAAAATATTTTGTTTCTCCAGAAGATTTTAAAAAAAAAATCAAAAAAATTAAATTGTTACCAGGTTTTCATACAAGAAATGTACCCCATTCTGCTCATCAATGGATACATCAATATATGTACAAAAAATATGGAAGTTTATTAATTCAACCTTTAATAGGCCAATACAAAAAAGGTGAATATAAGGATAAGTATATTATAAAATCAAATATTGATGCAGCAAAGTTATTGCAAAGTACTAATACTTTTTGTTTACCATTTTTTTCTTATCCTAGGTACGCTGGCTCATTAGAAGCATGTTTACATGCTATAGTTCGAAAAAATTATGGATGCACTCATTTTTGGGTTGGAAGAGATCATGCAGGATATAAAAATTTTTTTTCAAAATATAAATCTCAAAAATTCTGTAAATTAAAGCAGAAGAAAATAGGTATAAAAATTATTTCTGAAAAAGAACCTTTTTACTGTAAAATACACAAAGTCGTTACTAATAAATGTAATACAAGAAAATGTAGTAAAAATAAAATATTAATTAGCGGAACAAAAATAAGAAATTTAATTAAAAAAAATAAAAAAATACCTAGTGTTTTTATGAGAAAAGAAATTTCGAAATATTTAAATAAAAATTCTTTGATACTATCCTAATTTCAATTTGATTTTCTTCATTAATTCTTTTTTTAATTCATTTAAATCTTTATCAAAATTGTTAATAATTTTTATATCAGGTTTTTTTGGCATTTCTGGTTTAATATCCAAACCAACAATTTGTTTTGTTTTATTTTTATATATTTTTTTCAACCCTATTTTTTTTATTTTTTTAATGTCTGATTTAATATAAATTTCTAAATAATTTTTAATATTTTCCCTGTTCCATTTTCTGACTCCAGACATTAATCCTACAACAGCAAAGATAACGTTAATTTTTTGCGAAAGAATAAATTTACTTAATTTACAGTATTTAATTACAGTTTTATATCTTTCATGATAAGAATATCCTTTTAAATCAAATATTTTTCTTATGTCATCTCCGCTAAAAAGAATTGTAGGGCCGTAATTTTTGATAATATCTTTTCTAATTTTTCTTGCCAGTTTTGTTTTTCCAGAACCTGAAAACCCTGTGATCCAAAACAAAATACTATTATTTTTAAATTTTTTTTTCACAATTATTTATAAGAGTTATGTTAGATTTAGCCAAAAATAAATTCTATTTTTATTCGATAAAATTAAGATCATTCTTTTAATAAAATTCTTAAATAAAATCAATTTATTATACTTTTTAATATAATTATATTTATAAAAAGTTATTAAAAAAAAATACCCTTTAATAAAATTAAACAAATTATTATTTAAAATATAATTATAATTAAATCTTTTGAAAATTTGATTAAAAGAAGATTGAATCATTAATATTTCTTGATCATTCATAATTTTTAATGATCTTTCAAATTGGTTTTTGAAATTATGAAAATTCTTAGGTGCCAATTTAGATCTATAGTTTTCATTTCTTTTTATTAAATATGACGAGTCTGATCCATATTTTTTGTTCATAATTGTTGGTTTAAGAAGTGTTTTGGAAAATTTAATATTTAGTTTATTGGAAATCTTTTTCATTTCTAATATAAGATTGCAATTCATATTTTCATTTTTAATAATAATTATTTTTTTTTTGTTTATATATCTTAAGGAAGATTTCATTTGTGCAAAAAAGTAATTAAAAGAAGTTGGAGGAAAACTAGAATGATTTTTTATATAACTGTTTTTATAACCAGCAAAACTATTAATTGGGTTTCTTACTAATAATAATATTTTAATGTTATCAAAAAGATTTTCATAAAATGGAATAAAAATTGTTGATTTTTCTGAAACAACTATTATTTTTTTTTTTCTTAAGTTCATTTTATAAAACTTAGCAAATGCTATATGGATAGAAAAAAATAGTTTTTTTAAAAATTTTGTATCATTTCTTTTTTTAAATTCTTCCATCAAAATATTTGTAAATTTTTTTTTATCTTTACTATTATTTAAAAATTTGCATTCAGGGTTGTCTTTACCAGCTTTATATAAATAGGTAGAAAAATTTAATATAAATTTTTTTTCATTATTAGTTTTAAAATTTTTTAAGTCTTTAACTTTTGTAAAATCATATAATTTACTAAAAAATCGAAGTGATGGTATAATAATAACTTCAGAGTGAGAATCTAAGCATGAAGTTAAAAAATTTAATCCTGAGCGACATGTAGTTGAAAAAATACAAATATCAATTTTTTTATTGAGTGAAGATTTATTTTTTATCATATTATGTGAAAATATTACCATTTATCTTTAAATTAAAAAAAGTTTATTTGCAATCTAAAGTTAAAAATTTTTAGTTTTTTCTTTACCGCTTAATATTTGCGGGATATAATGTTCAATAATTGAACAAATGAAAAATAATTCAGATCATTTTAATGTATTGAGAAAAATAAACTCAAATCCACATTCTTCCCAGAGAGAACTAGCTACAAAATTAGGGTTTAGTTTGGGTAAATTAAATTATTGTTTAAAAACTCTAAAAGAAAAGGGATTGGTTAAAATTAAAAACTTTCAAAGAAACCCCAATAAACTTGGATATGCTTATATTTTAACTAGAAAAGGTTTAACTGAAAAAACCAAGCTTACAATAAACTTTATGAGAAGAAAGATGAAAGAATACGATGAATTAAAAGCTGAAATTAAAAAAGAAGAATTTAAAAATAATAGAAAATCATAAAATTAGTGAATGAAATTGATAAAATTTAAAAATCTTTGTAAAGAAAGCTTATTGGTATTTAATGACCTAAAAAAATGGTCAATTTTGATTAATTTAGACCATAGTTGGTCTTTAGAAAAATCATTAGATATCGAAATAAAAAAATCTATTTTAAGATCACAAATCAGATATTCTATAAATACAGACAATCTTCTATTTAAAATACTTAAAAGCATTTCATCTGTTACAAAAAATAATTGTAAGTTTACTAGATTATATCCAATGATTCATTTACCAAATGATAAGATTGAAGCTGGAGGATTTCATTTTGATCAAGTGGATAATAAGGAAATTAAGACTGTATGGATTGCTGCATCAAATTATAATTATCCAGCACTATCAATATTTGATTTAAATTTAAAAAATAAAAAAATTAAAAGTGCACTAATAAAATTAAAAGTTCCAAATATATTTGGAAAAAAAATTTATTCAGAGCAAGGAGATATAAATATTTGGGATGGAAGCTTAATACATGCAGGTAATTTTAATAATTCAAAAAATGTTTCATTAGCACTTCAAATGAAACTTATAGATCACAAAGATAATTTCATATTTGAAGATACAAAGGATGTTTTAAATGTAGGTCCAAACTGTTTTATAGAAAAAAATTATGTAGCTAAAGATGTTTGTCAACTTTATGAAGAATTTAATTATTTAATTGAACAAATATTATTAAGAAGTGAAGAAAATTCAAAAGTTTCTTATGATTTATCAATATTAAATGACTTTTCTTCAAAATTTAATTTTGCAAATTTTGCCCACTATTCATTTGCAATGTCAATATTATCTCAGAGAATAAGATCATTTAAAAATTTATTTTCAAGTAAAATTAAAAACTTAAGTAAGTTTACAATCTTACTTGACTACATGTCATTAATTTTAGGAGCGGAAAATCTAGTCTCTGCAAAAAGATTATTTATTGATTATGATAGAAATAAAGATTTTTTAGATTTGATTAAAAACTATATTGATAATTCAGATAATAAATTTGAGAAGTTTAATAAAATAATTGAGATTTTTTAAAATGAATTCTATAACTTTACAGTTTTACAATAATACAAAGCGAATAATTTCAATATTTAAAATTAGTAATAAAATACCCATTATTGTGCTTTTAGTAGTATTTTCAACACTTTTAGAGCTTTTAGGAATTGGAATTTTAATACCTATATCTTCTATAATTTTTCAGTCGGATAGCGCAATAAATGATAAAATAATAAGTATTTTACCAGCTTATTTTGAAAAAGAAAATTCACTAGAGATTTTTCTATATGCATTTTTAATAATTTTTATAATTAAAAATATAATATTGATTTTTATAGAGTACTATAAAGCCGATTATTTTCATAGCATATACCTAAAAATGGTAAACAATTTTTATATCTTTTACTTAAATACTCCATTAAAATTTTTTTTTAAAAAAAATTCTTCAAAAATAGTTGATATTGTAATAACCCGTGTAGAAAAGTATATTGGATCTTTACTAGCTTTTACAAATTTAATTAGTGAATTAATATTAACTTTGGGTATTTTTCTTTTGTTATTATCTATTTCGAGTTTATCTGCAATAATATTAATATTAGCGTTAATGATGTTTTTAGCTTTGTATTTAAAAGTTTTAAAAAAAAAACTTATGAAGTTTGGATGGGTGAGAGATGAGAATCAAGGAACTTATATAAAACATTTAAATGAGTCCCTTAATTTTATACGTGAAATTAATATTTTTAAGCTAAAAAAATATTTCCAAGATCAAGGAAATATTCTTTCTAATAAGTTTGTATTTGCTAAACAAAATATTACATTTATTACAAGTATAGGAAGAAACTTTTTTGAGATTGTAGCTATTATTTGCATTTTCTCTTTTTTAATTTTTTTAAATCATAAAGAAAATTCAATAATTGATATATTGCCTATAATAACAATCTATATGGCTGGAGCATTAAAAATCTTACCTTCTATAAATAGAATTTCTAACGGAGTACAAAATATTAATGTAAATTTTAATATCTCAAAAACAATAATTGATGAGATAGTTTCTCTAGAAAAAAATCAGCTAAATTTTAATGAAAAATTAAATAAAAATTTCCAATTCAATAATCAAATAGAAATTAAAAATTTGGAATATTTTTATAATGATACAAGCAAGGTATTTAAAAATTTTAATTTAACGATTAAAAAAGGTGAGTGTGTTGCTATTGTAGGAAAGAGTGGATCGGGGAAAAGTACATTGTTAGAAATAATTTGTGGATTTTTAGAACCATCAAATGGTTTGGTGTTAATTGATAATGAAAATTTATCTGAATATCGTAATGATTGGATGAAAATGATAGGTTACGTTACCCAAGAAACCTTTATATTGGATGACTCATTAAAAAAAAATGTTGCTATTTCTGATTTAGAAAATGAAAAAATAGATGAAAAACGAGTGATAGAAATTCTCAAGACTATTAACTTATATAATTTTTTTATTGATAAAAAGGATGGAATAAATACCATTTTACATGAAAGAGGCAAGTCACTATCAGGCGGGCAGAAACAAAGAATAAACATTGCTAGGAATTTGTATAAGAAACCAAAAGTTATTTTTTTTGATGAACCAACAAGCGCTTTAGATCATAAAACATCAGAAGATATGATAATCGAATTAAAAAAAATAAAAAAATATTCAACAATGATAATTGTTACACATGATATAAAAATCATGAATTTTTGTGATAGAGTGGTTAATTTGGATGAAATAAATGCCAGGATTTGAAATAATAAATAAAGCAGAAAATAAAGAAGTAAATTCAATTTTTAAGGACGGTAATGGTGTCTTGTTTAGACAGGGTTTTGAAAATATAAGAAAAAACTCTTATAAAGTAAAAACTTTTGAAGAAAAGTTTAGAAAAAAATTTAAAAGCAAATATTCTTTAGCAGTAACTTCTGGAACCTCAGCACTAAGAGTTGCATTAGCATGTAAAAATATTGGACATGGTGATGAAGTGATTACTCAAAGCTTTACTTTTGTTGCAACTGTTGAGGCAATAGTAGAGTCGGGTGCGAAACCTATATGCACCGAAATAGATGATACATTAAATATGTGTCCAAAGGACTTAGAAAAAAAAATTAATAAAAAGACCAAAGCAGTAATTGTAGTACATATGCTTGGGACTGGAGCTAATTTAAGTGAGATTATCAAAATCTGTAAAAAATATAATTTAATTTTAATAGAAGATACTGCTTGGGGTATAGGAGCCAAATATAAAAATAAATTTTTAGGTAATGTGGGAGATATCGGAACGTACAGTTTTGATTTTGCTAAATCACTCACTACAGGCGAAGGAGGAATGCTAGTATTTCAAAATAAAAAAAATTTTTTAGCAGCAAAAGCATGGCATGATCATGGTCATGAAAATAATCCAAATTATCCAAGATGGGAGGATACTAGATCATCAAGTGGTTTTAATTTTAGAATGAGTGAGTTACAAGGAGCAGTAGGAATAGCACAATTAAAAAAATTTAATAATTTATTTAATGTTCAAAAAAAAAATAGAGAGAAAATTATTACTAAGATTAAATTTATTAAAAGTATTAAAATTAGAAAAAAACCGATAAAAACTACAGAAGCGCCCGAGTCATTAATTTTTTCATTTAAAAATAAAAAGTTGGCAAAAAATTTTAGAATAAATTTATTAAAAAGAGGGTATTCAACCAAAATACTACCAGAGGCAATTTCCTGGCATTTTGCTGGGAAATGGAAACATATAAAAGAATTGGAATTAAAAAAAAATAATTATTTTAATAAATCTAAAAATATTTTAAATAGATCAGTATCAATTCCAATTTTTTTTAAAATGAAAAAAAACTTTCCAGAAATAGTTCTTAAATCAATCGAAGATACATTATGAAGAAACATTATATTTCTGTTATAGTTCCTGTTTTTAATAGAGAAAAATATATAGGCAGATGTTTAAGATCTTTAATTTCCCAAAGCATCGGAAGAGAAAATTTTGAAATTATAGTTGTAGATGATGGCAGTAAAGACGATACAACTAAAATTTTAAAAGCATTTGAGGATGAAATTAAAATAATTAAAAATAAGGAAAATCTTGGGCTTCCGACAGCATTAAATAAAGGGATAAAAAAAGCAACAGGGAGATATATAGTAAGAGTGGATTCTGATGATTATGTAAATTCTGAATTTTTAAAAATCCTTCACTTATTTGTGTCAGAAAATACCGATTATGATGCGGCAGCATGTGATTATTACTTAGTAGATGATGATGAAAATGTAATTGAAAGAATAAATTGTGATGAAAGTCCAATTGGTTGTGGCATAATATTTGAAACAAAACATTTAATTGAAATAGGCCTGTACAACGAAAATTTTTTTTTAAATGAAGAAAAAGAATTGAGAGAGAGATATCTTAAAAAATTTAATATTAAAAGAGTTTCTCTGCCACTTTATAGATATAGGAAACACAACAACAACATGACAAATAATTCATAGAAATTATGATTAAAGTAAAGTTAGGAAAAAAATTAATTAGCAAAAAAACTCTTCCATATATTATTGCTGAAATAGGTGTAAATCACGAGTGTTCAATGAAAAAAGCTAAAAAATTAATTTTGGAAGCCAAAAGAGGAGGAGCAGATGCTGCAAAGTTTCAAACATACAAAGCAGAACTTATAACAAGTAAAAATTCACCTAGTTACTGGGATACCTCAAAGGAAAAAACTAAAAGCCAATTTAAATTATTTAAAAAATATGATCAATTTAATGAAGCTGAATACTTAAAGCTCTTTAAATATTGTAAAAGTTTAAATATTGATTTTGCATCCACTCCTTTTGATCACAAGGCAGTAGACATGTTAGATCCATTAGTTTCATATTTTAAAATTTCATCTTCTGATATTACAAACTATCCACTTTTAAAAAAAGTTGCATCCAAAAAAAAACCTATACTTCTATCAACAGGTGCCTCTTCAATCGAAGAAATAAAAAATGCTATAAAGTTACTTTATCGTTACAAATGTAAAGATGTGGTTATTATGCATTGTATATTGAGCTATCCAGCAAAAGATGAAAATGCTAATCTCGGCATGATAACAGATCTTAAAAAAAAATTTCCAAAAAATTTAATTGGATACTCAGATCACACACTACCTGATAGTGAAATGACAAATGTTTATACTTCTTATGTTCTGGGTGCAAAAGTTATAGAAAAACATTTTACGTTGAATAAAAAAAGAAAAGGAAATGATCATTATCATTCAATGGATTGCTCAGATTTAAAAAATCTAAATAAAAGAATTTTAAATGCAAAAAAAATAATTGGTTTAAAAAAAAAAAAATTTCTTAAAATAGAATTAAATTCTAGAAAGTTTGCTAGAAGAAGTTTGGTTTTAAAACAAGGACTTAAAAAAAATTCAATTTTGAAAAATAAGCTAATAATTTGTAAAAGACCAGGAACAGGGATCTCACCAATTGATTTAAATAAAGTTATAGGAAAAAAAATTAAAAAAAACCTTAAAGAAGACCATATTTTAAAATGGTCTGACTTAAAATAAAAAATGAAAAATATTGGAATAGTTATTCAAGCAAGAATGAATTCTTCTCGGTTCAAGGGTAAAATTCTAAAACGGCTTGATAATAAAACTTTAATTGAATGGATTATTAAAAGGTTAAAAAAAACAAAACTAAAAAATATTATACTAGCCACAAGTAAATCAAATGAAAATTTAAAACTGAAAAAAATATGTGAAAATGAAAAAATTTCATTTTTTAGAGGAAATGAAAAAAATGTATTAGAAAGATATTACAAAGCTGCAGTAAAATACAAATTTGATGCAATAATAAGAGTTTGTGCAGATAACCCTTTCGTTGATAGTGAAGAAATAAATCATTTAATAAAAAAATATAAAGAAACAAATTATAAAAATGATTATTATTTTAACCATAGAAATTATAATGAAGTTTCATATGCGGATGGATTTGGAGCTGAGTTAATTAAATTTTCTACTCTAAAGAAATTGTTTAAAATTACTTCTAATAGTACTGACAAAGAACACGTTACCTCTTTAATTTGGAATAAAAAAACTTCTTTCGATATGGTTCCTTGCAAAACGAGCATTGAAAAAAAATACCATCATATAGTCTGTGATATAAATAATATAAATGATTATAAAAAAATAAAAGATTTTATTAAAAAAAAAAAAAATAAATTTTAATGATAGCTCAAAAAAAATTTCAAAACTATTTTCACTTTATGAGATAGATTTATATTTAAATAAATTATTTAATATAAATAGAAGTTTGGCAGGTAGTGAAAATAGAAAAACACTTAATTATATAAAAAGAGATATACCCATTAAAATAAAAAGTTTTTCTAGTGGACAAAAAGTTTTTGATTGGAAAATTCCAAAAGAATGGAAAATTAAAGATGGTTATATTAAAGACTATAATGGAAATAAAATTATTGATATTAAAAATAATTACCTTCATGTCGCTAGCTATAGTCAGTCAGTTAAAAAGAAAATCAATTTTGTTGATTTAAAAAAAAAAATATTTACAAGTAAATTAAAAAACGCAATTCCCTACAGAACTTTGTATTATAAAAATGATTGGAGTTTTTGTGTTTCAAAAAACGATCTGAAAAAAATTAATTATCTTAAAAATAAAAAATTTGAGGTTTGTATTAATTCAAATTTTAAAAATGGAAAAATGAATTATGGAGAGTTAATAATTCCTGGAAGATCTAAAAAAGAAGTTCTTATATCTACTTATATTTGTCATCCTTCAATGGCTAATGACAACTTAAGTGGGGTTATACTAACAACGCTTTTAGCAAAATATATTAAAAATTTACCAAAACTTAAGTGGTCATATAGAATTGTTTTTATACCAGAAACAATTGGAGCTATTGCTTATATTAAAAAAAATTTAAAGAAATTAAAAAAAATTGATTTTGGTTTAAATATTTCATGCGTTGGTGGGAAGGGTGGAATGTCTTATAAAGAGGCATGGAACCAAAATCATTTTTTAAATTCTCTTATAAAGAAAGTTTTTTTAAAAAATAAAATAAAATTTAAAAAATATCCTTATGATATACATGGTAGCGATGAAAGACAGTATTCATATCATGGTTTATCAATAAATATTCCATCTATACATAAAGATAAATTCTATGATTATAAAGAGTATCATACCTCATTAGATAATTTAGATTTTGTTAAAGACCATCAGATTTTTAAAACTTTTTTAATTTATAAACAATTAATTAAAGAATTAGAAAAACAAAAAATTTATATTCTTAAAAATAAATACTGTGAACCCATGCTCTCTAAACATAAATTATACCCAAACACTGGAGGCTCTCTACTGCCATCAACTAAGATAAAAAATAATATTGATAAGATATTATGGATACTTTTTAAAACAAATGGAAAAAAAACAATAAATGAGATCAGTAAAGAGCTAAAAATCAAACACATCGATGTTGAGAATTTAATTAGTGTTTTACAAGAAAAAAAAATTATTAAGCATATATAGTAAAAATGTATACAGTAAAAAATGTAAAAAATATTAATCAGTGGGATGATTTTGTAGATAGTTCTAAAAATTCTAATATTTTTTTTAAATCCTTTTTTTTGGAACCTTTTAAAAAAAATATTTTAAAAAAATTTATAATGAAGGGTGATGAAATTAAAGCAGCTTTTTTGTTAGTTTTAGATAAAGATAATAATATAACTGATAATGAAGTTATTATTCATTCTGGCTTAATCTTTTGCTCTAGTGATAGTGAAGATAATTCAAATTTTAATTTAGAATTATATTCAATTACAGAGTTCTTTGTTCAATATATAGTTAAAAATTATAAAAAAATAGAATTTAATACTGTACCTGAATTTTTAGATGTAAGACCTTTCTTATGGTACAATTATGGTGAAGAGAAAAATTTTTTTACATGTTATCCTAAGTACACATCATTTGTTAATATAAAAAATTGTCATAAAAAAATAAATCAATCTAATAAACCTTTTAATAAAATGAATACACTTAGAAGAAGGTTAATAAGAAAAGGTATTTCAGCTAATACTAAGTTTATAAATTCTACAGATATAAATTATTTTGTAAAAAGTTATAAAGATTACATGATTAAGCAAAAATCTTTACCGTCAGTACAAAAGTTAAACGAAATAAAAAAATTACTTAAAAATTTACTAATCAAAGAAAAATTAACAGTAAAAATTGCTCTTACAAAACAAAATGAACCTGGATATATGTGTATTTTTGCTGATGATATGAAAATGGGTTATTACTTGTATGGATGTCCATTAAGTGAAAAAGTTGAGAACTATCTTGGTTCAATAACATTTTGGCAAGCATTTGTTGAATTATCTAAGAAAGGAATTGATTTGATAGATATGGAAGGTATAAATAGTCCTAACAGAGGTTGGTTCAAACAGTCATTTGGAGGAAAAATTAAACAATATTTTGAAATTAAATTAAATAATTAATGAGTACAAATAAAGATCAAATACATTTTAGTTCAAAATTTGAAAATTTTTTTTTTCATTTAAGAAGAGGAAAGGGACATTTATTTTCTTATTTATTAAATAGATTTAAATGGCACTTTTATCCAAAATACAACATTGTCTCTAAATATCCTGAACATGTAGATGTTGAGTTGTCATCAGCTTGTAATATGAGATGTCCAATGTGTTATACGATTACACAAAATTTTATAAAAAATGTAAAAAGAACAAATATGACTTTTGAAAGAGTTGAAAAAATAATGAAAGAGTGTGGAGAAAATAATGTTTTTTCAGTGAGATTAAGTTGGAGGGGTGAATTAACCTTAAATCAAAAGTGGATAGAAGCAGTCAAGTGTGCAAAAAAATATGGTATCAAAGAAGTTTCTACATTAACAAATGCTTTGTTATTGACACCTGAAAAATTCGAACAAATGTTAGATGCCGGATTAGACTGGCTTACCATTTCTGTTGATGGTGTTGGTGAGGAATATAATAAAATAAGAGCCCCAGCTAAATTTGAGGATTTAATAGAAAAATTAAAAAAATTTAAGGAAATAAAAAAAAGAAAAAATAGTTCAAAACCTGTCATAAAGGTGCAGACTATATGGCCTTCTATTAAAGATAATCCTGGGGAATACTTTTCAACTTTTAGACCTTTGGTAGACCAAGTCACTTGCAATCAATTAGTGGATTATTTGGATCAAGATGATCCTGATCAAATTTCTCATGCACCAGAATTTGATTGCCATGTTCTTTATCAAAGATTAACAATTGGTGCAGATGGTAGGATACTTCTTTGTTATAATGATGAATTTGATAATCATGTTATTGGTCATGTTGATAATGATAGTATTTATAACGTTTGGCATGGTGAAAAAATGAAAAATGCCAGAAATATTCATAAGCAGAATAAAGGAGTAGAAAATTTTCACGCGTGTTCAAAATGTTTCTTACCAAGAGAACATGAAAGTTATCAAAAAGTTAAAATTGACAACAGAGATGTAATGATAAATAAATTAAAAGGCAGAAGTCAAGAAGTGGCTATTTCTAAAAAATATAAATAGATGAAAGTTCCATCCATTTATGGTTCAAATTTATTAAAAAAATAAAAACTGTTATGTAGCATTTGAATTAAAGAAAAATGGTTAAAAAAATCTCAACTTTAAAATATATTCGTAATAGAAAAAAGTTTTTAGATAAATTGGCAAAAGAAAATGGAGTAAAACTTTTTGAAATTCTATATAAATCAATTAATAAATTTCATAGTTTAAATGAAACAGAGAGGTATTGGTCAATTATTTTAACACCTTGTTTTTGGCCAATTCACGAACAATTATTTTTAATTGATAAAATAAATGAAAATCAATTTCCTTTTTTGAAAGAAAATTTTAAAATTCCAATAGATTGTAAATCTTTGCAGTATATGGCCATGAATAATTATCTAATAAATTCTTTAAATTTTCTTAATAATTCGTATTTGAAAAATAAATCTATAAAAGAAAAAGAGATAAAATATTTTCATGATAAAGCAGAAAATTTATCAAGAAATAAATATGTTTTTCAAATAATTAATTTTTTTTTTAGTCTAAGAAAAAATAAAGTTGTTTTAGATTTATTTAATTTAAAATTATTTTTCAATCTATTTTTAAATGGTTTAAGTCCAAACATTATTAATTATAATAAAAAATCAATAATTGAAGAAGAATATAGTTTAGAAAAAAGAGAAAAATTGTACAACATTGGTTTAAATTATTGTGACGAAGAAACAAAAAAAAAGAATTGGTATGTAATTTCCCATTTACTTCCTTGTAGCATAATAGAAAATTTCTCTAGTTCTATTTCTGCATCAAAAAAAATTTTTAAAGATAATCCTAAAAAAATTACTATATCAAATATTAGAAGAAATGAATTAGAAAATATTCGAATAGCTGAGTCTGTAAAAAAAAAAACAAAATTACAAATTTTTCAATATGGTTTAGGGGCTTTAATTCAACATTATGATTTTAATGAAATACATGAACAAAAAAATTCAGATACTTTTTTTTCTTGGGCAAAGTCTAAAAACAATAAAATTATTCAATACCCTTTTTTTTATAAATTAAAATTTAATAAAACAGAAAAATATAATGGAATCATTTTAATCAACTCAAGTTGGCCATATTTTTATAGAAGTCAATGTGGTCCTTGTTTTGAGTCTGTAACGCGAAACTATTTTGATCAAATTAACTTTGTTGAAAGAATAAAAAAAAATTTTAAAAATGTTCTAATTAAAAATCCTAATTATGAATTTGAGTTATATAAAAAAAATAGCTCAATATTTAAAACAATTAATAGAAATGAAATTTATCAATTAAAAATGCAACATAAATTTTTAACAAAAAAACCTTGGGAAAATTTTATAAAAAATTCTTATTTTCCTATCTGTTCTTACATGGGTACACCATTTATAATGTTATTAGCAAACGATGTACCAAATATTTTATTTTCAAGATTTTCAGACTTTAATTTAAATGATAAATTTTCTAAATACATGAAAGAATATAAAAAATTTAACTTTTATTATTTCCATCCAAATAAAGCTGCAAATTTTTTAATAAAGAACAAAGAAGATCTATATCAAATATGGAATGAAAAAAAATTTAAAGACTTTAGGGATGAATTTCGATATGAATTTTGTGAAATTAAAAATAATTGGCAGTCTGATTTTGCTAAAAAAATTTTAGAAAATTAAATGATGATTAAAAATTTAAATTCATATAATAAAGATGGCTTTACAATTGTCAGAAAGCTTTTAAATAAAAAAAAATTAAAAGAGTACGAAAAAGAAATAGAAAGAATAAATAATATTTTAATTAAAAAATATAAACCACCTTACGTAAATTTAACGAAAGATCTAAAGGTTAATACAGCACATCATATAAATAAAATTTTTCCTAGATCAAAACTAATGGAACTTGGAAAGTTGCATGTATTAAATCATTTGTTACGTAGTATTTTCAATAAAAAACCAATATTAAGAAATGTAGAGATTTTTGCCAAACCACCAAAAACTGGTTTTAAGGCTCCATTTCATCAAGATAATTTTTATTGGAACATAAAGAATAAAAAAGGTGCCAATGTTTGGATTGCTCTAGATAAAGTAAATAAAAATAATGGAGGAATGATTTACTTAAAAGGTAGCCATAAGTTAGGAATACTAAAACATACCTTATCAAATGTTCCAGGTTCTTCACAAGAAATAAATATAAAAAAAGTTAGAAAAATAAAATTTAAAAAAATATCTCCAACTTTAAATCCAGGCGATTGTATAATACATCACTGTGAAGTAATTCATGGTAGCAACAGAAACTTAACTAAAAAAAAAAGAAGAGCCATAGTAGTAAAATTTACAGCTTTTAATTCAAAAATTGATAAAAAAAAAATGAATAAGTATTTAGATAAATTAAAAAAAAAGCTAAATTCTAACTAAAATTAATTCTTATAGAAATATGTGTGGATTTATTGGATATTACGACTGTGTTAAAGTACCAAAACATATTAATATCAATAGTATAGTACATAGAGGTCCAGATAACTCATCCAAAGCAGAATCTGATAATTGGAAAGTTGATTTTTGTAGACTTGCAATTAATGATTTAAGTTCAAATGGAAATCAACCTTTTAAAATTGGAAAAATTATTGCCTTTGTTAATGGAGAAATATATAATTCAAAGTTTTTAAGGGAAAAATATTTTAAAGAAATAAATTTTATTTCAAATTCAGATTGTGAGGTAATTCCATATTTATATAAGAAATTTGGCATAAATTTTCTTGAAAAGTTAGATGGAATGTTCTCAATAATAATTATAGATGAAGAACTAGATAAAATTTATTTAATTAAAGATAGTTTTGGCAAGAAGCCTCTTTATTATACAAAGAGTCCATTTACTTTTTGCTCAGAAGCCAGATTATTCAATGAAAATTCTGAAGTAAATAAAGAAAATTTTATTAATTTTTTTTCGTATCATTTTAAATTTGATGATCAAACAATTTTTAGTAACATCAAATCTATTCCACCCGGTTCATATCTAGAGTATTCCAAAAAAAAAATAAATATAGTTAACTGGTATAAGCCTGAAATTAAAATTGTTAATAAAAATATTAAAAGTGAAGTTTTCAGATTATTTAAAAATTCAATAAATAAAAGACTTATGTCAGATGTTGAAATAGGAGTGTTCTTAAGTGGCGGAATGGACTCCAACTTTATAGTTAACACTTTAAATTCTTTGGGAGAAAAAAAGATAAAAACATTTACAGGATTAGTTCAAGATATAAGTAATTCACAAAATTCTACAGATACTAAAGAGGAGATATTAAAAAATTCAAAAAATTTAAGTCTAGAAAGTTATTTTGTAGACATTGATTTTAAATATATCAATAATAATTTTGTCAAATTAGTTTGTGAAATGGATCATCCTATTATTGATACAGGTTATATAATTGCCTATGCATTAGCAGAAGAAGCAAAAAAAAAAAACTGTAAAGTAATTTTTTCAGGTATTGGTGGTGATGAATGTTTTGGAGGCTATAATTGGCAAGATAGATATACAGGGAATCATTTTTTTAGAAATATTATCGTTTCTTTCTTTTCGAAATTCTCGAAATATTTTGTTAAATATAAAAATAAATATTTTAACTATTTATTTTTTCCATACTTCTTGCATTTATCTAGTTTAAGCTTAGCCTATTTTAAAAATAAAGATTTTAATTTTTATCAAACGTCCAAAGAAAATACTAATAAATCAATTAACGAACTTACAAAAAAATATAAAAAATATTTTAAAAATGATTTTAGAAATTATTTAGACTTTTTAAATGTATTTGGCGTAATGAATCATCAATTAATGACTTTTGACCTTGCTTGCATGAAAAATTCTATAGAGAACAGATCTCCTTTTTTAGATAAAGAGTTTATTGAATATTGTTTATCAATTTCCTCAAAATATAAATATAAAAATAAAAAATTACTTGGAGATATAATTAAAGAATATTTTCCAGATACAAAATTTCAAAAAAATGAAAAAAGTGGGCCTGTCATAAATTTTGCAATATTCTTTGATGATAAGAATATTCTTTTAAATGCAAAAAAATTTGTTTTAAATAATATCCAATTAATTGGAAGATATATTTCTACAGAGTTTGAAAAAAAAATAAAATCTAATTTTACGGAACTTCAGAGAGAAAACTATAGACCTCTGATAGCTTTGATTACAGTATTGATATGGATAAAATATAATTTAGAAAAACGTTTTGATAAAAATATTACATTTTTAGAATTGTTAAAACATTCTTAAATAAATTTGTTGTGAATAATAAATACTAATGTATTAATAAAAAATGATTAGAGTGGGCCTCAATGGGTTTGGAAGAATTGGAAGAGCAATTACAAGAATTGCTAGTGATGAAAAAAAAGTTAAAATAGTTTTGATTAATGATATTGATGAAGATAAAAATAATCTAACTTATTTACTTAAATATGATTCAATTTATGGAAAGTTTAACAAAAAAGTTAAATTTAACAATAATTCAATCACAATAAATAATAATAAGATAAAGTTTTTTACAAAAAAAAAAATAGATAGTGTCCCATGGAATAAAAATAATGTTGATATTGTTATTGATGCAACTGGTCTTGACGAAAATATTGAACTATCAAGAAAACTTTTAAAGAAAGGAGTAAAAAAAGTTTTAATTACCAACTCTCCTAATAAAAAAGTGGATTTTTACATGGTTCTAGGAGCCAATGAAAAAAATTATGACTACAAAAAACATAACGTAATAAGCACAAGCATATGTGATGCTTCAGCCCTAGCTCCAATTTTAAAAGCAATAGACGAGAAATGGAATATAGAAAATGGTTTTGTAACCACACTCCATTCAATGCTTTCATATCAAAATCTTTTAGATGGTTCGCTAAAATCTGTCTCTAATCCAACACATAGTTGGAAGGATTATACTTTAGGACGAAATTCTAATTTAAGTTTGATACCCAAAAATACAACAGCAATAAATGCTGTAGAAAAATGCTTACCAAGTTTAAAAAATAAATTATCAGGTCTATCTTTCAGAGTTCCTACAAATATAGTATGTGGTTCAGACATATCACTTAAGGTAAATAAAAATTGTAGCTTATCTGAATTGAAAAGTTTTTTAAAAAATATATCTAAGATAAAAAAAAATATATTTAAATATGAAGAAGAAAAACTTGTTTCAATAGATCATGTTGGCACTGATAAATCGTTAATAATTGACTCAAATTATTTGAATGTTTTAAATTCTAAAATGATTAAAATAATTATATGGTATGATAATGAATGGGGATATAGCCGTAGAGTTATAGATATTGCAAGTTTAGTTCTAAATAAAAAAATATGAAGCACGTATTTATAACTGATTATTTTAAAAACTCAGATGTTGAAAAAAAAATTTTTAAAAATTTTGCTAAAGTTCATGTTTTAAATTGTTCCAATGAGGCAAATCTTCCAAAAACAATTAATAATGCTGATGGATTATTAGTTTGGCATACAAAAATATCAAGTCTTACGATAAAAAAGTTAAAGAATTGTAAAGCTATTGTTAGGTATGGGGTCGGATATGATAATATTGATATTAAAGTTGCGAGAGATCGAGGGATAGATTGTGCTAATACACCTGATTATGGCACTGATGAAGTGGCCGAAACCTCAAGCGCAATGATACTTTCCTTGGTAAGAAAGATTAACCATTTTAATGAAAGTTGTAAAAATTATAAAAAAGGCTGGCAAAGCAATGTATTGGGAGAAAATAATGAATTTCCAATTAAAAGATTAAATCAAAATAAATTAGGAATTATAGGGCTTGGTAGAATTGGTTCATTGTTAGCCTTAAGAATGAAAGTGTTTAATATGAAGGTTGGTTTTTACGATCCTTATGTAAAAACAGGAGAAGAAAAAGTACTTGGTATAAGTAAATTTAATTCAATTAAAGAGCTTATTTCTCAGAGTGATATTATATCAATTAATTGTACTCTAACCAATGAAACGAATTCTTTAGTTGATAGAAATTTTATAAAATCTTTAAAAAAAGGTTCAATTCTGATTAATACCGCTAGAGGAAAAATTATAAGAAAATTAGATGATTTATATTTTGGCATCAAAAATAAAATTCTCGCTGGCGTTGGATTAGATGTACTGCCTGATGAACCACCAAAAAAAAGTGAGAAATTTATTAAGTTATGGAAAAATAAAAATGATCCATTAAGTTCAAGAATTATAATAAATCCTCACGCTGGATATTATTCATCACGATCAGTAATTGAAATGAGAGAAAAAGCAGCAAATAACCTTCTTAAAGCATTAAAAGGTGAAAAAATTTATAATTTAATAAATTAATCGTAGGGTGTAGAATCTTCGCTGAACCCATGAGACTTAAGCCAAAACTCAACAATTGGAACTTGCCATTTATAATCAATGTCTAACCCTCCCCATTGCTTAATTGGATGAATATTTCTTCCAAGCCAAGTAAATGGAACATCTCCATTCTTTTTTAACATACATCTTGGTCTTACCACAAATATTGAACAATCAGCATACCATGTTTGTCCTTGAGAGCCTCTGTCACAAGTTACATCTTTGCCAAAAAACTCTATAGGAACAAAAGGAACTAATTTGCCATCTTCATTAATTTTTTTTGCTCTTAGTGGACTCCACATATCATATGAGCTTACAGTACATGCCGAGTCTAATGTTTTGTCTTTTCTCAAGATTTCCACAGCTTCATCTATTTGACTAGACAATACAGTTGCTCCGTTACAAAATAATAATATTATGAATTCTGGATCTTCTTTTATTATTTTTTTAATCTCATTATATCCATGAATGTAAGCATCCTCAGCAAGAGCCTCTTTGGTGGCTAAAAAATCTGGTCTCTCAATCATTTGAACATTATGAGAAGTTCCAACTTTTTTAATTTTATCATCATCAGTTGATAGAAAAATCTTATCACAATATTTACTGTTGCTTGCCGCTAAAATAGGGTAAGTCATTAAAGGTCTACCTAATATATTCATTGTATTTTTACCAGGCAAGCCTGTACTACCTCCTCTACCAATTAATAATGAAACTATCATAATTTTTTATTTCCTTAATTTATAATTTTTTTTTTGTTTTTTGTGTAAATTAATTTTATTTTCTAATTTTCCAATCAGAGAATTATAAATAACAACTTTATCATTTTTCTTTAGAAAAAAGCTATGATTGATAACACAAGCTGTTCCAGTATATAAAATACTTCCAGCAGAAACGTTGTTTGATAAATTCATAAAATAGCATAATTCTTCAAAAGATCTTTTTAAATCTTTAGTGTTTCCAGAACTATTTAAAATTAATTTCCCTTTTCTTATTACCTTACAATTTATATTTAAATTATATGGATTTTTTATTTTTTCTACAGGCACAATCCAAGGGCCAAATGATCCTGATCCATCCCAAATCTTTGCTTGATTAAGATATAAAGGGCACTCTTTTTCAATATCCCATGCAGTTAAATCATTTCCAAGAGTATATCCTACGGGCAAACCATTTTTACCAATAATTAAAACTAGTTCTGCTTCTGGCATAACTAATTTAGAGTCAGATCTTAATTTTATATCACTATTAGTTCCTCTTATACTTCTCTTTAATCCCTTAAAAAAAACTTCAGCTCGATAATTTGAGTAAACATATTTATATAAATCTACTTTTTTTTTACCTTTGCTTAAATCTTTATCATGTTCCATTGCTTGTCTTTTATAAGTTACTCCCACAGCCCATGCTTCCTCTGTGTCTATGGGTTTTAAAATTTTAATATTTTTGCCCAGTTTATCTTCTTTTAAATTTACTCTTATTAATTTTTTTAAAGAAATAAGTTTCTTTATTTTTGAAGAAAGATTTTCATTTTTTTTTAAAGAAAGAATTAAGTCCATAGTGTTTAATTTAAAACTATCTGAATTTATATAATTTTGATTATTGTCTAAAATGAAAATTTTTTTTTTTTTATTTAATTCTATTTGCCCAATCTTCATAATTGACCTCCATTTACATCAATTATTGCACCATTAATGTATGAAGATTTTTTTGAAGCTAAAAAATAAATTACCTCTGATTGTTCTTCAGCACTGCTTAATCTTTTTAAAGGTATACTTTCTATAAGTTTTTTTTGCCCTTTTTTTGATAAAGATTTTTTTAACATAGGAGTTAAGGTCTGGCTAGGCGCACAACAATTTACTCTTATTTTTTTTGTAGCCAACTCAGCTGCCAGATGCCTTGTCATCCCAATTAAAGCCGCTTTAGATGTTGTATAATGACACCCAAGACTAATACTTCTCAATCGACCGGCAATACTTGAAACGTTTATCACAGCTGGGTTATCTGACTTCGCCAATTTAAGATGCAATTTTTGAGTTAATAGATATGGCACAGTTACATTTACGTACATCATTCTATTCCATTTATGCAAGTCAATGTCTTTAATGTTCCCTTTATGGGATAAACCGGCACAATTTATAAGAGTATCTATTTTTTTATACTTTGAAAATTTATTAATTAAAAATTTCATTTCACTCTTTTTTTCGAAATCGCATTTTAGACTTATAAATTTTGCATCTTGATTATTAAAATTTTTTTCCATTTTCTTAAGTTTTGACTGTTTTCTTCCTATTCCAATCACAATATTTTTTTTTGATAAAAACTTTTTTACGCAAGAATATCCAATTCCAGAAGTTGCACCTGTAATCACAATAATTTTCATAAACGAATAACTTTTTATACCTTCATCATATTATTTACAATTCTTTAATTTTCCTATATTAAAACAATAATCACTGTAATTAAATTGACCAATAACAATTCAATAATTAGAAAAAAAATTCTAAAAAGAATTTTTAAAATTACAAAAACGCTAAATGATGATGAATATATAAAATCAAGCAAGTATTATCCATGTACTTGGTATAATAATTTAGGCTATTACTACATTCAAAGTTTTTATAAAAAAAATTTTTACAAGCTTTTAAAACAATATTTAAAAGAATTTTTTTTAATATCAAATTTACATAACTACAGAACAATATATGGAAAAAATATAAAAGATAAAAATTATGCAAATTTAATAATTTCCTGGTTTGACAATGAAAAAGAAACATTAGAAAATTATAAAGACCAATATATACCACACCAAAAAAATTCATTATTTTTTTTATTGAATGTAGGAAATAATTTTAAAAATAATTCAAAAAAACAAAAAAATATAATTTCTTATCAAAAAAAAAATAAAGAAATAAGTTTATTGCATTTGTTAAAAGTTTTTTTAAAAATAGTATTTAATAAAAATTTATTTGACGGATTTTTATTTTATAAATTTAATTGGAATTATCATTTTTCCAATTCAGTATCAAAATGTATTTTAAAAATTATACAAGAAAAAAAAATTAAAAAAGTATTTATTCCATTTGAAGCCCAGCCATTTCAAAAAAAATTAATATATGATTTAAAAAAAAATAAAAAAATTAAAGTGATTGGCTATATCAATGCAATCCAACCTTTGCCAATTCACTTATATGATACTCAATATATTCCTGATATAAATTACTCTATGAGTAAATCTCAAATCTATCAATTAACCGAAATATTTAAATGGAATAAAAAAAAAATAAAGTTAATAAAATCAAACCGTTTTAAAATTTTTAATTCAGAAAAGTTTAAAAATAAAATTGTTCTTCCATATGAAATTTATGATAAAAAAAAAATTTTAGAAAAAATTGATTTATTATTCTCTAAGAAAAGTAATTTGCTAAGAAAACCAAATATTGCAACGCATCCAGTCGGTATTAAAAATAAAAAATATAAAGAATTTGTAAAAAATTTAGATTTGATTATTCAAAAATATGAAAGTAATTTTTCTAAAAATAAAAATATTAAAAATTATGCTATTGTTGTTGGTAGCACTTCAACTGTTTTAGAGTGTATTGAATATAAATTAAAGGTTTTTCACGTAATGCAAGAACCACCACTAGAATGTTTAGAAAAATATTTTTGGCCAAAAATTGATTTAAAGATTATCGATAATCATATTTTTTCTTATTCTACTAAAAAATATAAAAGTTTTATTAATTATTAATTATGAAAATTTATGCAGTAATTCCAGCAAGGTCAAATTCAAAAAGATTTAAAAATAAAAATATTCAAAAGCTCAATAAGATACCTTTGTTTATGCATTCTATTAACTTTGCAAAAAAATTAAAATTTATTGATAAGATAATTTTTACTAGCGATAGTAATAAATATTTAAATAAAATTAAAAATTTTAAAAAGCTTATTAAACATAGAAGATCAGAAAAAGCTTCAAGAGACAAATCAATGGAAGAGCATATTATCAAAGATTTGAAAAAATTTTTTTTAATTAAAAATATATCAATTCCAGATGCTTTGCTTTGGCTCAGACCTACGCATCCATTAAGATCAAAAAAAACGTTTGAAAAAGCATTTAAATTATTTTTAAAATATAAAAAAAGTGTATTTGTTGTTCATAAAGTAGAATCTAGATTATTTAAACAAAATGAAAAATATCTGATACCAGCAAACAATTTATTTAAAAATCGTTCAATGATTAGAAGTCAAGATTGCAAACCATATTTTAGTATATTTTCGGGAGAATATTTTTTTTTCCCAAAAAAATTTTCAAAAAAATTTTTAAGTAAGAAAAAAATGTTTGTTGTATCAGATAAATATACTAATGTTGATATTGATAATAAAAGAGATTTGGAAATTTTACAAAATTTAATAAGTTCAAATCAAAAATTTTATAAAAAATATTTACATGATAAATAATAAAATTATTAAAAAAATTAATAATAAAAAAGAAATTTTTATTATTGGTAGAGGTCCATCATCAAAATTTTTTTTTCCAGATAATTCAAAATTTAGTATTGGAATTAATTTAGATAAAGTAAATAGCTCAAGATTAAATTTTAATTATAAAAAGACTAAACTAATTTCACAGAAAAAAAGAATTAAAGTTGGATCAGTATATTTTTTTTTACATGAACTTTTGTTTTACATAAATAAAAAGGTAAAAAAAAAATTAGATGTATATTTATATGGTTTTGATTTTAAAAAAAATAATATAGACGATGATTACGAAAAAAAAATTATTAACAAAAATAAATTACAACAACAAATTGATATTAATAGCCAGATAATAGCTTTTGAAAATATAAAAAATAGCTATAAAAATTTAAAAATTATACGTATAGGTTTTGATTTATATTCAGATTTAAATCCTCACACACTTAAAAACAATATGAGAAAAATCAAATACCCAGAAATTGTGGCTGAGGTAACAACAAATCATAGAGGCAATACACAGGTTTTAAAAAGAATTATTGAAGGATGTATAAGTTCTGGTGTTAATATAATTAAGTTTCAAAAGAGAGATGTTGAAAATTTCTACTCTAAAAAGAAATTAGATTCAGCTTATGAAACACCAATTAGTAAAACATTTAGAGAATATCGATCTAAGTTAGAATTAAATCTATCTCAATTAAAACTCATAAAGAAATATGAAAAAAAATTTAAATTGAAAATAATTTTTAGTATTTTAGATTTTAAAAGTTACTTAAGTTTGAAGAAACTTGGATTTAAGTATTTTAAAATTCCTTCTACTATTTCTTTACATCATAATTTTATTAAACAAATGTCCAAAGAAAATTTAAAAGAGATAATTATCTCGACAGGTATGACAAATGAAAATTATGTAAAAAAAGTTATTAAAATTTTTAGTAAAGTAAAAAAACTATATCTTTTACATGCAATATCATCTTATCCAACATATTATCAATCAATAAATTTGAAAATTGTAAGCGAATATTCAAAATTTAGAAATAAATTTAAGAAAATTATTCCTGGCTATTCATCCCATGATATGGGTAGCGTAGGTTCAATGCTAGCAGTTGCAGCGGGAGCTGAAATGATAGAAAAACATGTAAAAATTGGTGACCATGAATGGATGCATTATGATGATGTTGCAATAGATGTTTATGATGAATTACCGGATTTTGTTAATAACATTAAAAAAGCAACTTTAATAATGGGTAAAAAAACAAAAAAAATTTATCCTGATGAATTCCACAAATATGTACCTACGAAAAAATAAAAATATAAAAATAGGTATAGTAATTCCAACTTATCAAGAGGAAAACAATATTAAAAAAGTGTTTAAAAAATTCTCTAAAATAAAAAAATATAATTTTTTTTTCTGTTTTGTAGATGGAAGTTATGATGATAAGACAAAAATAGAAATAAAAAGATATTTCAAAAGTAATTTTAAAATAATTAATCAAAAAAAAACTAAAATAAGTTTTTTCAATTTATCAAAAAGATGTCAAGCATCTGAGTTGGGCTTTAAATGGATAATAAAAAATACTAAAGTTGATTTAATAGCCGATATGGATGCCGACTTATCTTCTGATCCAAATGATATTTTAAAAGCATTTAGAATTTATAAAAGAAAAAATCCAGATCTTATTATAGGTTCTAAATATTTATTAAACTCTAGAGTAATGAAACGAAAAATTTTTAGAATAGTTTGTAGCAAAATTTATACATTTGTCTGTAAGATCATTATTTCAAATACTATTAGTGATTATAGTGCTGGTTATAGATTTTTTAAAAGAAAACCTTTATCAAATATGTTAATTAAAAAACCTTTGTTTAACTCACCCGCACGTCATCTTGAAAATCTTCTATTTTTCTATGAAAATAATCTAACAATATGTGAGTTTCCCGCTAAATATTCTGACACAAATGAGAATAGTAAAAGTATTTTATTTCATCATGTAATAATTATTGCTTTTCAACTTTCGTTGGTATTGTTAAATTATTATTTTCGGAAATTTAGAAAATTTTTTATATAGGCAATAAAAATTAAAATTACTATTAATATTGAAATGTATACTCCCATTAGATATTGAGAATTATCAAAATAAAATAAAAATTTAAATTCACCAGGTTTGAGAACTAGTCCTGTAAAATATTCATTTACTTGTATTGTATCAATAATATTATTTGAATTAGATTTCCAGTTTTTATGGAATGCGTTTGAAATCACAATTATATTTTTATAATCAGATTTATATTCGATTTCAAAATAGGAATTTTTCAATATTCGTAAATTAAGTTTAGCAGGCCCCAACTCTAAATCTTTATATTTTTCATAATCTTTCCTTGATAAGTAAACTTCTTTATTATTTATTTTATATTCATAAATATTTTTGTTTGTGTGTCTAATTGAGCTAGCTACATATGAGTAATCATTTGAGCCTATTATTTCATAAATATAAAGATTATCATCATTCCAATGAAGAATTAGGTCTTCATTTGCTAATCCGTGCTCTTCCAAATCAAATAACGAGTAAGCGTACTTTATAGAAAGATTATTAATGTAGTTCATATTATAAATTCCTTCCTGCAAAATTTCAAAACTATTTTTTGCAGTAAAGCCTGTTTTAATTTTTTCAGGAACCATTTCAAAAATTGGATAGCTATCTTCAGCAAGATTTTTATTTATAAAACTTGCATTGCTAGAAAAGGATAAATATGGCGGTGACATTATTCCATAATGTTTATTTTTCTGTTTTATTGGATTTCTTAAAATCCAATCTTTTATATTTTCCCTATTGAGACTTTTGATATCTACATTCTCGTTTTTAATATTAAATACATAATTTTGACTTAGTGATATTAATCGTTCATCTTTTTTAATTATATTTTCATTTAAAGCGTTCTCCCATAGATAAAAATTATTTTTTTCAATAGGTGTAAAGTGTGAAACTGTAAGATAATTATTTAATAATATAGTTATCAAAAAACATAATTTGTAAAATTTTTGATTTTTTAATTTATTTAATGAAAAAGCTATAATTACTAAAATTAAAGAAGTAATTTGTATCAGTAGAAATTTAAAATCAATAATATAATGAAATCTCTCATAAACATCATTTACAAATAAATTTAAACTATTTTCATCTTCAAAAACATATACTTTGATTATATCTAGTAAACCGATTATTTCTTTAAAAAAAATTTCTGAAATATTTAACTTTGAAATAACATCAATAGAAAATAAAATAATAGATGCTAAATAAATAACTATTACAAAATAGTAAATTTTCAATGATTTCTCTTGAGATAAATTGTAATTACCACTTAAAAAAAAACTTAATAATAATAACTGGAAAATATAAATTTCTATATTTACTTTTGACCAAGTCATTGTGTCTAAAAAAAATAAATTAAAGGAATAATAAAAAGGACTAATTTCAGATAAAAAAACATGAATTAAATAAATAACAATTAAATTTTTTGATAAAAAAATCCAAAAGTTTTTTCTATTACTATTTAAAATAAAGAACAATAATACCAAATTAAAAAAGACTGAAAGTGTATTATTCCAATTATATGATGGTGTTATTTCTCTGTCAGGAAGATTTATGTCACCAGGATTAATAAATGTACCGAGGAAAGTATTAAATATAATTTTAAAAATTGACAAATCTATTTCTAAAATTTCATAACGCTTATAATCTGCTGTTCTAATAAACTCTTCTCCCATGAAAAGAAGTTCATAAAAATAAGGATAAAAGATCCACATACTTGAAAAAAACAAAAGTAGTAAAGATGAAGATATTATTTTTAGGTACTTAATTAATATATTTTCTTTATAGAATATTGAGTAAAAAACAAAAAATAAAAAACTAAATAGCAAAGACTGCTGGATGGCAAATACTGAACCAAAATTAAATCCAATAAAATAAACTAAAAATAATTTAAAAATAAATTTATTTTGATTTGTTTTAAAATATTGAAATAAAACTATGCTTGAAAGTATGACCGTAGGAAATACAAGAGCCCAAGAAAAAATGTAATTAAATTCAAGTCTTAAGATTGATAAAAACAATAATGATGAAATAAACGATGCATAATATTTATTTAATTTTGGATTAGCATAAATAAGTAAATAAAAAAGTGAAAACGAAGCGTAAATATTTATTGATAAAAAAATAATATTATGAAGAATTATCTTATCAATTGACGGGACCTGATATATCAAACTTAAAAAAGACCATGCATGAAAGCTTGGGTCTCCAATAAGCATATTAGTTCCAATAATTTTGTCCAACCTCCATCCAGATAAGTTTGATCTGAATAAGTAATCATACATTACATGGATATCTAATTCGTAAAAATTAAAGAAATTTCCCTTCAAAAATAACTGGAAATATGAAATTAATACAATAAATATAATTAATATATAAAACTTAATATTTATTTTTAAAAAATTCATTAGCTTTAACATTGTTGATACATAATATGATTAGAAATTTTTTACCATACTTTATTTATAAAAGATTATTTGGAGACAGACTCAAATATAAAACAAAAATAGATAATAATGATAAAGATTGGAAGTTGTGGTTATCACATATTGAAAAAATTTATCATATGAGAGAAAAAAGTCTGCCAGGGTCAATAGTTAATTTTTTTTCATATAATATTATGCGTTCTATTAATATGAAAAATAAAATTATTTTAGAAATCGGACCAGGTAATCTTCATCACATAAATTATTGGAATAGTAGACCAAAAAAATATATTCTTGCAGATACAAATCTTAAGTATCTTAAAATTTCCAATTCAATCTTAAAAAAAAAAAAAATAAAAGGTCAAAAAATGAAAATTAGCCAAAAAAAATTTAAATTGAAATGCAAAAATAATTCAGTTGATTTAGTTATATCTTTCTTTTCTTTAGAGCATATTCACAATTTAAATCAATGCATTAATGAAATAAAAAGAATATTAAAGAAGAATGGAAAATTAGTTTTTGCAATTCCAAATGAAGGATCATTTGCCTGGGGATTTGCACGTTATATGATTTCCCGAAGGTGGATGTTAAACAATACAAATATTAATTATGATAAAGTTATATGTTGGGAGCACCCAAATTTTGCAACAAAAATTGTCAAATCTTTGAATAAAAGGTTAAAAAAATCAAAAATTCAATGTATCCCAAATATATTTTTCGATGATTTAACTTTTATAAAGAAAGGTATTTATAAAAAAATTTAATTCAAAGACAAAATACCGATACTGGCACTTGTATCAAAAAACATTATAATCTCGTTTTTATTCTTATTGTAAATCAAATCTCTTATCCTTTCTCCAATTGGAATTATATCTTCAATATATAATTTTTTTTCTTTTAATTTTAAATTGAATAAGTTTATTTTATTTCCATATTCGTTATTTACCTTCATTGATGCTAAGTAAAATGATCCATTAACTTCATTATTAAACTTACCTGGCACATATAAAATTTCACTAATTGCAATAGCTTTTTTAAAAAAAATTGCAGGTTCAATAAAATTTTTATGTGAATTTGGCAGTGGATAAATTTTATTCATGTGTTTTTTTCCTTTATAATGACTTCCATAAGATGCTACAGGCCAACCATAATTACCATTTTCAGATATCAAGTTTACTTCGTCACCTCCATTAGGCCCATGTTCAGTTTCTAATATTATATTATTATTAAATATACTTAGACCCTGTGGATTTCTATGACCCTTGGAAAAATTTTTTATAAGTTTTCCATTTGAGTTTATTAATAATATTTTTCCAAAAATACTATTGTCATTTTGTACTTCGTCAAATTCTGAATAGCTACCATGAGTAAGTAAATAATTATTTTTAAAAGGTACAATACGACCACCAGCCTGTCCTGTTTTAAATGTCTTATATTTTGATTTCTCAAGAGATCTGCATTCATCATGGTAAAAAAATTTCTTAAAATCTAAAAACTTTGTATTAACCTTGGCTCTTAGTATTCCTGTATTGAAACAGTTTTTTTCTACTTCATTTACATAAGATACAAAGAGATAATTATTATGAATTAATATATCTTTAACACCAACATATGATTTAATAAAAAAATCCTTATTTTTTATTAATTTATTTATGTTTGTCTTAATTTTTTTTGGATTATAACTTTTTTTAAGAAGTTTATTTCTTTCAATTGAAAAAAAAACTCCAGTTGCACTAGCTACATATAAGTTATTCTTATCTAAACTTATATAGCCAGAGCTTTTTCCAATAACTTTTGAAAAATATAAATTTGTTTTGACTGTTTTTAAATTATATTTAGCTTTTTTTGTATCTATTATTATGTTTTGATCGTATTCAAATAAAAAATTATCAGAATTATGATAAAAATAACTCAATATTTTTTCTATCTTTTTTATCTCATTATTTTTTAAATTATTCAATTCATTATATTGAGAAATTTTTCTATTTTTATAATAGTTAAAAAAGAAAATTATAAAAAGTATTAAAAATATGTTTAGTATTAGAAGAGATTTAAATATTAAGTTTGTATTCTTTTTATTAATTTTTTTTAAATTTAGCATTTAATTTTTTTTTAATATATAAATAATCCTAAAATAACAATAATAACGATTTAAATGTCAATTAACAAATTTAAATTTAAGCTAGAGTACATAATAATATTTTCACCTTTATTATTTTTATTAATTGGCCTGTCAAATTCCTTAAAAGTTATACTTATATCTCAAATTTTGTTAATTATCTTTTTTCTTGAGTTTAAAATTAATAAATTAAAACTGCTATCATCAACAATAGTAATTTTTGGTATAATTTTTTTATCAATCAGCATTGATGCGATAAAGATTTATGTGATTATGATGTTAATTTTTCTCTCTTTTGACTACGTTGACAAAGACAAGAAAGTGAGTGATGAAAAAGTAATTTATGTCTTTATTATTATATTTTTTTCAATATTATTTTTAAAGTTTGCCCCCCATTTCGACATATATAAAGTAATTTATACCTACAAGTATGGCTCAGAAGAAACAAGAGAGGTTTTTGATGATTTTAATTTAGATCCTTATCATATTTCAGATGTTGAAGATTCAGAAAAAATTTATACTTATAATGTCATCACACCAAGTAAATGTGCTGGTTCTATAAATGAACAAGGTATTGAAACTATAAGACAGACTAATTGTAATGTAAGAATAATATTATCTCAAGCTCGTTTTACAATAAATTCTGTTGATGTAAATTTTATGTCTATTATTTTACTTACAATAATTTTTATAAGCCTTTCCAGTATTTCAAACGAAAAAAAAAAAATTATTTTGTATTTTTTATTAGCTTTAATAATTGTTTTTTTAACTAAAAGTAGAGCTGGATTATTATTTTTTTTAATGTCAATTTTTATGATTTTTTACGAAAATATAAAAAGTCGATATATAATTTCTTTATATTTTCTTATTCACATTCTCGCAACATTACTTGGATATGTAATGGTAAATTCTGTACAAGATCCAATGCTTATGACTGCACCATCCTTGAGTTCAGATCCACTTTTAAAAATACCTACTTATGATAACTATATTCATAAATTTGAAATTTTAAGATTATTTTCTATATTTGATCCATCAAATTATATAAGGTTTTCAAGTTATTTCCAAGTTTTGCTAATTTATCTAAATGATTTTAAAAGTATTTTATTACCAGATCATACAAGTTTGATTAGAGAAATAAATTATAAAACATATACTGGATCTTTATTTAATGTCACCTCAGCAGATTATGACCCTCATAATTTATTTATGGCTCTTACAAAGGAAGTTGGGTTAATAATTAGTATATATTTTCACTTTCTTATATTTGCCTTTTTTAAAAATTCGAGATTTAGATTATTAATTGTACCTTTGATTTTTAGTTCAATATTTATTGGGCCTGCAGCAATCTACTTATTTCCAACAGTATTATTATTTAGTTTCAAAATAAATAATTTATATATAATTAAAAAATTAATTAAATAATGAAAATTGAAAGCCCAATATTATATTGCTGCTATAATCGCTTAGACCTAATCAAAAAATCTTTAGATATAATTAAAAAAATTGAATGTAAAAAAATATATATTTCAATAGATGGACCAAAAAATAACCAAAATGATATAAAAAAAAATCAAGAAATTATAAACTATATTCAAAATCTTTCTTTTAGTTCAACAAAAGAATTATTAATAAATGACAAAAATAAAGGTTGTAAATTTGCAATTTCAAGTGCAATTGATTGGTTTTTTGAACATGAAGAACATGGCATAATATTGGAAGAAGATCTTTTGCCATCAAAATCATTTTTTCATTTTTGCGATTATGCCCTAAATAAATATGAGAATAAAAATAATGTTATGATGATTAGTGGAACAAATTATTTAGGAGAAAAAGTTAAATCTAATAATTACTTCTTCTCCGAGCATTTTTTAATTTGGGGTTGGGCAACTTGGAAAAGATCATGGAATTTTTATGATGTTGAAATGAAAAATTGGAAAAAAGAATCAGTTAAATTAGAAATTCAAAAAAGATATAGCAGTAAAGAATATAATTTTTTGAAAAATAGATTTAATTCTTATTTTAAAGATTATTCGGACACATGGGACATTCAATGGTATTTTAGTTGTATTTATAATAAAGGATTGACGGTAATGCCACAAGCAAATTTAGTTACAAATATAGGTGTAGAAGGAACTCACTCAAAAAAATATTATGACACACTCTTTCTTGAATTTGGTGAACTAGAAATAGAAAAGATTAATCCTCCTGCAGAAATAAAAAGAAATTATAATTTTGATTTAAAATTACATCAAAAGTATAACTTTAATAATTTTATTTTAATAAAAATAAAGCTATTTCTTAAAAAAATATTTTATTTTCTTAGTTAGGCTTACCTATCGATATATAGTCTACTTTTTTTTGTTTTTTAAGATATCTAAATGGATCTATTACTTTTGAACCTTTGAAAAATTTAAACTTTTTAAAATAATTATGTTTTGTTCCAATAAAAAAAAGCGCTGGATTTTTGTTTAAACCATACTTTTTAATAAAATTTTTTTCTTTTCCATCAATATATGGATCCCACATAATGACTTTTTGTTTTTTGTTCTTCAAAAAATTTTTTAAAAGTATTGAAGGGCTACCAAGTGTTAAATTTGTCTCTGGCTTAAAGCACTTACCTAAAATAAAAATTTTATCATTTTTTGTCTTCTTATTTTTAATAATTAATTTTGTGAGCCATTCTGTTTGAAGTTCTCTTTGGCTCATTATGCTTTCGTACCAATTAAAAGATAAATTTAATTTTTTTGCTAACCAAGACAAAGCAATATTGTCTCTTGGATGACATCCACCTCCATCACCCATTCCACCAAACATATACTTATTACTAATAATTCTTTCTTTGCATAAGGAAAGAGCATTAGATATTTCATCAACATTTGTATTTGGTAAACTATGACAAGTTTCCATAATACTATTTATGAAGGATATTTTAGTAGATATATAAGTATTGTAGACAACTTTAATTAACTCGGCATTTTCTATGTTAGTCTTAAAAATAGGAGACTTATTTATAGATTTATAAAATTTAATTAATTTTGCTGCATTATTTTTTTTATCTAAACCTAATAATATCATTTCTGAAAACAAAAAATCATCAATTGTTGTTCCCATAGCAATAAAAAATGGATTGTAGGTTAAATTTATATTCTTAGATATAATTGGCTTAATATATTTATTAATTGTTCCAGGTAAAACGGTACTTATTAAGACAATATCTTTTATTTTTTTTTGTTTATCTATTTCATATGATAAATTTTTTAATCCTTCTATAAGGTATTTGTAGTTAAAATCTTTTCTTGTTTTTGGAATTTTTGTTATTCCCTCAAATTTAGTCTCATGTGGAGTTTGTATAGCAACAAAAATTATATCACTATGTTTTGTAATATAAGTTAGATCTTTAAATTTAATTTTACTTTTTTTTAAAAGTTTTTCCGCTCCTTTTTCTTTATAAGTAATTTTTTTAGTAGCTATGATTTTTTTTACTTTATTATCAATATCAAATCCAAAAACCTGATGACCTTTTTTTTCTACTGCAAGAGCCACAGGTAGTCCTAATTTACCTAGTCCTATAAAACCAATTTTCATATTTAAAAATTTTTATTTTTTAATTTTAACCATCTTTTTGGAAGTGTACTTATATTTACATATTTTTTAGATACAATAATTTTTATTTTTCTTTGATGTTCAGAAAGATAGGCTCCCCACCAATAATAACTACTATTAGAAATAATAAATTTTGAATAAGAAGAAATTAATAAAAGAAATTCAAAATCACTATTTTTAGTTATTTTTTTGTTATTAATGATTGTTAATTGAGTATTTATATTTTTTTTAATTTTATTTTTATCTCTCAGTGTTGAGTATAAAAAAAAATTTGGTTTTCTTGTTTTTTTTTTGAAATAATTAATTGAATTATTGTAAAATGAAAAATTTTCTATACCACCAAATTTATGTTTAATATTAACTGGCGCTTCCTCAAACATTCTTACTCCTATACATATAGAATTATTTGTAATTTTATTTTTAATTTTTTTTGAATATGAATTTTTTATCTTATTTGCTAAAATTTTTGAAATTATAGTATCTTTATTTTTTATAAAGTATTTTTCTGATTGAAAAAATCCAACCAAAAAAATTTTTTCATATTTTTTTACCATATCTAAAAAATTATTGATATAACTTTTAGTAACTGTTTCATCTATAATTATATGTTTGCCAAAACTAAAAAAAATATCGTTTTTAAAAAAAATTTTTTTAATTAAAATCAAAACATGAAATAAAAATAAATCTTTATAATTAATTAAAGAATATTTTAAATTTGGAGGTAGGGACTTTACTCTATTGAAATTTTTATCAAAAAAAAAACCTAACTTATCATCAATTATTAGCTCTCCTTTTAATTCAATAGATAAATTTTTTGCACATGAGTATTGAAAAAGTTGATTGCCTAGACCACCTAAAAGTTTTAAATAAATTTTTCTTTTCATAATTAATTATTAGTTTATAAAGTATATATATCTTTTCATATAATGAAAAAAATTGCATTAATAACTGGAATTACTGGTCAAGACGGAGCTTATCTAGCTGAGTTTCTTTTAAAGAAAAATTATATTGTTCATGGAATAAAAAGAAGATCATCTACCGTCAACAATTACAGAATAGATAAAATTTATAATAAATTTTATGAAAATATTAAAAAACCTAGATTTTTTCTACATTATGGAGATGTTACAGATAGCCTAAATATTTCCGAACTTGTTAATAAAATTATTCCAGATGAAATTTATAATTTAGCAGCACAAAGCCATGTTAAAGTAAGTTTTGAAACACCGGAATATACTGCAAATGCAGATGCTTTAGGTGTGCTTAGAATTTTAGAGGCAATTAGAAGATTTAAAAAAAAAAAAATAAAATTTTATCAAGCTTCTACATCTGAAATGTTTGGCGGAAGTAACCCTCCGCAAACAGAAAAAACTGCTTTTATGCCTAAAAGTCCATATGGAGCAGCAAAATTATATGGTCACTGGATAACAAAAATATATAGAGAAAGTTATGGGATATTTGCATGTAGTGGAATTTTATTTAATCACGAAAGCCCATTAAGAGGAGAAACTTTTGTTACAAAAAAAGTTGTAAAGTCAGCAGTACAATATTTTAAAAATAAAAAAGAAGTCCTTCAAATTGGAAATTTAAATGCAATTAGAGATTGGGGGCATGCAAAAGATTATATAGAGAATATGTGGGTTATGTTGCAAAAAAAAAAAGCCAAACGACTATGTTGTAGCAACTAACAAAAGCTATACTGTGAGAAAGTTTATAGAAGAGACTTATAAATTACTTGGAATAAAAATCATTTGGAAAGGAAAAGGAATTAAAGAAACCGGTTTAGATAGCAAGACTAAAAAAATAATAATAAAAGTTAATTCTAGATACTTTAGACCAAATGAAGTAGAAAATTTAAGAGGAAATCCTGCAAAAGCAAAAAAAGAACTTAGATGGAAACCAAGAGTTAAATTTAAAGAACTTATAAAAGAAATGATAGAATATGAGCTTAAATTACAAGGTTAAAAGTAATTATAAGATTGTAGTTTTTGGTCATAAAGGTTTAATAGGATCTGCTATTGTTAAAGAGTTAAAAAAAAGAAATTATAAAAAAATTATAATAATACCCAAAAAAAAATTAGATTTACTGAACCAAATTAAAGTTAAAAATTTTTTTAAAAAAATAAAACCAGATATTGTAATAATTGCAGCAGCTAGAGTTGGAGGTATTTATGCAAATACTAATTATCCATTTAACTTTCTTTTTGAAAACATGGTTATTCAGAATAACATAATTAGCTCAAGTATAATCTTTTCTTGCAAAAAAATAATTTTTCTTGGCTCAAGTTGTATTTACCCTAAATTATGGAACAAACCATTTAGAGAAAAAGACCTGAATTTGGCAAATCTTGAAAAAACAAATGAGCCATATGCTATTGCAAAGATTTCAGGGTTAAAGCTCTGTGAAGCGTATAATAAACAATATAATAAAAAATTACCAAAATTTATTACAATTATTCCTCCAAATTTATTTGGCCCCAATGATAACTATGAAACAAAAAATAGCCACGTTCTAGCAGCATTACTAAGAAAATTTTATTTGGCAAAAAAATATAATTTAAAAAAAGTTGAAGTTTGGGGCACTGGAAAACCAAAGAGAGAGTTTTTGTATTCCGAAGACGCTGCCAGTATTATTATTGATATAATGGAAACTTCTGAAAAAAATATTTTTAAATATACTAAAGGAGAATACTCTCATATAAATATTGGACTTGGTATTGATTATAAAATATCAGAAATAGTAAAAAAAATAAAAAAAATTTCAAAATTCAAAGGTAAAGTTTTTTATAATAAAAAATATCCTGATGGAGTAAAAAGAAAACTTCTTAATATTAGTCTGCTTAAACAAATATCTCCAAGATCATTGAACAAATTTAAAAACATAAATAAGAAATTTGATAAAGATTTAAAAAAAGAATATGAAAGGATTACAATAAAAACTTTAAAAAAATTTGAAAAAAACAGTACATATAATTTACCCTTTTGATTTAAAAAAAAAAATTAATCCCTGGTCCATAGGCAATAATATTTATTACGCTCTTAAAGATCAGTACGATATTAAAGTATATACTTGGACTTCATTAGAAAAAATTTATCCAAAAAAAAATGATATATTAATAGGTCACTGCCACACTAATCCATTAACAATTTTTAGAAGGTCAGTAACAAATAAAAATTGGTATAAAAAAATTTTATTACAACCATTTAATGGAGATTTTAAACAAATGAGTCATCTATACGATATAATACCTTTATGTGATGATTTTATTGCTATTTGTGGAACTTATTGGATCAGATATTTAAATAATTCTTTATTTAAAATATGGAAAAAAAAAATTACACAAATTGACTTAGGCTTAGATCCAAAGCAGTATCCATTCATAAAAAAAAAATTTAATAAATCTGGAAAAAGAAAATTCTTATATATAGGCAATGATTATTCTTATAATAATTTTGCAAAAAATCTTGATTATCTTAGACTTATTTCGAAAAAAATTGGAACTTCAGATTTTGGAACAATAGGTAATAAAAAGATCGGAGAGATTGTTCATCATGGATGGATTGATTTTCAAAATAAAAAAAAACTTAAGTTACTTTCTAAGTACGATTTTTTGATACATACAAGCAAACATGATGCAAATCCTTCAACAGTTCTAGAAGCTATGTCATGGGGGCTAATTCCAGTTTTAACTAAGGAGTGTGGTTATCAGGGTTTAGATTATAAAACTTATATTCCATTAAATAATATAAGCATTGTACAAAAAAAATTAAAATATTTACAAAAATTAAATGAAAAAAAATTAAAAACAATCCAAGAAAAAAATTTTAAAATACTCAAAAAAAAATATAACTGGTTAAATTTTAGAAAAACAATTAAAACTGTTATAAATAAAAAAAAAAATAATTTAAAAATTAAATATACTAAAAAACAAATTGAATTTTTTGAAAAAAATAAAAAAGCTTCTCCAAATTACTATTTAAGATATGAGATTTTATTTTCTATTATAAAAACAAATGTAAGACTATTATTAAATAAAATAATTTAGTTTATGTATGATATATTAATTATCGGTTCAGGCTTATCTTCGATGTCTTTTTTAAGTGGCTTATCAATAAAATCAAGAAAAGTTGCTTTAATTTCTCCTTATAATTTAAAGTTTAAAAAAAATGATTTAGAAAAAACCATATCTAAGTATATAAAAAAAAATTTACCACCAAGATTTAATGAGAAAAAAAATATTTCAAATATTTTAAATTATTTTGTTAAAAATAAAATAAAACTAAATGATGATGTTTCTGTATTTGGAAACTTAGATGACGGAGGAGTCTCAAATTACTGGGGAGGAAGTTGTGAATTTTTAAAAGAAAATGATATAACTTTTTTAAATAATTCAAACAAAAAAGACCTGATTAACGCTTTTTTAAGTATCTATAAAAAATTTAACTTTTCTGGAAAAATTGAAATTCCAAAAAATTATAGGAAATACTTTTCTTCTAAAAAAATTAAGATTAATCCAATATTTAAAGATATGATAAAAGATAAATCAAATAATAAACTTAAATTTTTTCATAATTGTATTGCTCAAAATTATAAAACAGGTAAAACTTTTTTACCTAAAAATATTATTTCCAAAAAATTAAAAAATATTAATAAATTAAACTATTTTGTTTATAAAATAAGAAAAAATAAAAAAGGATATGCAGTTTATTGTGAAAATAATTATAAAAAATTTATCATAAGAACAAAAAAATTAGTTTTGGGAGCAGGAACAATATCATCTACAAAATTAGTATGTGATATGCTTAAAGTAAATAAATCAATCGTTATTGATCATAATCCAATGTTATTTGGTTTGTTTATATTAAGAAAAAAAATTAAGCTAGAAAAATTTGGACCAGCAAAGCTATCTGCAAACATACATCTGGATAATAAAAAATTTTCAACTGTAAATTTTAGAAGTTCCAATTCAATAATTAAAAATAAAATTTTTAAAAACTATAATTTTTTAAATAATTTTTTTTCTAAATTAATATTTAAATTATTTGAAAAAAATATGTTATTTTTAAATTTGTATCTTGATAGTTATTATGGAAATTTAAGTTTTACTTTAGATAAAAAAAAAAATGTGATTTTACAAACTGATAACAAAAAATTTAAAAAAATAAAAAATAAACTATTTTTAAACTTTAATATACTTTATAATTATTTAAAAAATAAAAAAATTATTTACCCATTTGTATTTAAGTTAATTCCAAAAATGGGAAATGATAATCATTATACTGGTACAATCCCAATAAATGGCAAAGATAATAAAATGAGTCTAAAAGAGAATTGTGAACTTAAAGGTTATAAAGATTTTTATGTTATAGATGGGAGTGGTATACCAAGAAATTCTTCTAAATTTCCTACACCAATAATAATCGCAAATTCTTTTAGAGCTGGATTAAAATTTAAATGAAAACTCCGAGAGTCAAAATATATCTAAAATTTAATATTATAATTAAGTCCTTATTTTCAAATTACAACAAATCTAAATTAGAATTGAGTAATAAATTAAAAAAAAATTTAAATAAAAACTATATAGAATTTTTTGGAATGTGTAGAACGGGCTTCATTGTTATTCTAGAGTATATAAAAACAAAGCTACCTCATAAAAATGAAATAATTATTTGCTCATATAATCTGGAGGAAATGGTTGATATTGCCAAGTTATATAAATTTAATGTAAGGCTTGTTGATATAAGAAAAGAAGATGGAGTTGTAGATATTAATTTAATTAAGAATAATTCAAATGAAAAAACTGCCGCAATCTTATTCACAAATATGTTTAATGATTATGTTCAAATAAATGAAATAAAGAAATTTTGTAATTCAAAAGATATTATATTAATTGAGGATTGTGCAATTTATTTTAGAAATTTTCATGATCAGGGTGTTAAAAGAAAATATGCAGGCTCTTATGGAGATGTATCGATTTTGAGCTTTGGAATAATGAAAAATGTTTCGGCAATTTTTGGTGGAGCTTTATTAACATCTAATCAAGATATATATAATTTTTCAAAAGAAAAATTTCAGCAATATAAAAATTTCCCAAAAAATTTATATTTTAAAAAATTTGTATTATTTTTATTATTAAAATTTTTTCTATCAAAATATATTTATAATTTATT
>MDTG01048860.1_pt1 | contig 42666 bp, 40 predicted proteins | sample 811421 | NCBI WGS metagenome assembly MDTG01 (sample SAMN05326645, study PRJNA326480) | marine metagenome | isolation source: seawater | place: Pacific Ocean: South East | collected 2011 | reverse complement strand
TTAATGATTGAGCACTTGCTTCAATGTTAATATTGAAATTATTATATTCAACTAAATCTAAAAGTTTATTATAGGAGCACGTTATTAATTTTTTAAGCTGATTGGGATTAATTGATGAAAAATTAGTATTTACATGATATAAGGAATAAAGTTTGTGCATTTAATTAATTTATCAGAATAAATAAAATAAAAAATATAAATTTGCAAAAAAAATTTAAATTTCTTTTTTTTGGAGCTGGCGCTAATCAATACCAGTTTATTCGCCATTCAATAAATAATAAAAATTATAATATTGTTATTCATAATAAAAAAAATTTTAAAGAAAAAAAAAATATAGATGAGTTTGTATATGGATCAGTTTACAAAAAAAATAAAATTCTAAATTTAATTAAAAAAATAAAAAGTAAAAAAAATTTGGATGATATTATTTGCAGGTCATCAGGCCCATCAATGATTTCTGCTTACAAAGTAGACAAATATTTCGGCATTGGCAGGGTAAACCGGAATTTAGCATATTGTGTGTATAGTAAATATTTTTTGTATAAATTTCTCAAAAAAAACAGGATACCTGTTATTAAATCAAAAATTCTTAAAAAATTAAATTTAAAAAAATATATTGGCAGCTGGGTGATTAAACCAGATGCACCTATAATTGGAAAAAAATTCGTTTATAAGATTGAAAACCAAAATATCAAAAAAAATGAATTTTTAAATGTCAAAAAAAGTAGTGATAACAAATTAGTAAATGTTTCAGAATTTATTCCAGGAAGAGATATATCGGCAATTTTCTTTATTGAAAAAAAAAAACAATAAAAGAATATTATTAAATTTAATTAATGAATGGAATTTTTTTTACAATAATCAAATTAATTTATTTAATATAAAATCGGTTGCAGGCATTTCAACCCCACCTTTAAACCTTAAAAGAAAAACTCAAGATAAAATAATGAAGTTATTAAATAAAGTTTTAAAATTATTCCCTGATTACTACGGATTATTTGCTATTTCTTTGAGAGTTAATAAAGATAAAATTTATGTATATGAGATAAATTTAAACACTGATTCAAAATATTCAAAAATTATTTTTCCCAATTATCATAATAAAAAATCAATTTTTGATTTAGAGATTAGCAATCTAATGAATATAAATTTAGGAAAATTTGGTCACAATAAAAACAAATTTGTAGGTATTCTGGGAGAAAATTTAATTAAAAATAAATTTAAGTACTTAAAAAAAATTCAAAAATACGGGAAAATAGATTTTATTTAAATCCAAATATTTTAAATGCTTACAGCTATAATTTTGTGTAGAGAAAATTCCAGAAGATTTAAAAAAAAACATTTTTATAATATTGGAGAATTACCTTTAATTGAAAATTTGTTACAATGTTTAAATCAAAATAAAAGTATAAATGAGATATTCATAGCCACTGGTCCAAAAAAAAATAATTACAATTTTGAGAAAAAATTAAAAAAAAAATATAGCAATATAAATTATTACTATCATTTGAATGAACAAAATGTAACAGAGCGAGTAACAAATTTATCTAGAAGAATTAAAAATAAAAATTTTGTTCTAATATCAGGTGACTGTCCTTTAATTGACAATGAATTTATAAATTTATCAAATCAATTTTTACTAAAAAAGAAATGTGATTTTATAAGTTTAAAAAACTCTAATATTGAAGGACACTCAGTATATAGTAAAAAAATTTGGGAAAAAATAAATAGATTATCTGATCTCCGAAATTTTAAAGAACACCCTGGTTTAGTGACAAAATTTAAAAAGGATGATTTTTATAAAAACTTGATTGATGTAAGTAAATTGAAAAGATTTGAAAAGTTTAAGAAAAAAAAAAAATAAGAATGTCAGTAGACACAAAATCTGATTTAAATTTTTTCAATCAAGCTTATTTACATTTAAAAAATTCTAAGAAAAAATTTAATTATAGAAACGTTCAGAAGTTAGGACATATATATAAACAAAATAATTCCCACGTTTTTCAGCAATCTGCATTTTCAAAAAAAAAAAAGATTATTATTATAACAAGTAAATCTAATAAAATAGGTCTTGGCCATTTTAAACGCAGTCAGTCATTGAAAAGAGAAATTGAGGAGTCCACAAATTTTCATGTAAGATTAATTTTAATTAAAAAAAATAAAGATTTAAATAAAATCAGAAAAATTAAAGATTTATATCTAATCATTGACTTACCCAGTAAACTTGCAAAAAAATTATATAATAAATTACATCCAAAAAAATCGATATTTGTCGATAATACTTTCAAATACAAGAATGTTATTAATATTGTTCCTGGAATAATAAATCAAAATAAAAATTGTTTCAGTGGAAAAAAATATTTAATTATAAATAGAGATATAAATTTAATAAATAAAAAAAAATTTACTAAAAAAAAATATAATATTGTAATTCCAGGTGGTGTATCCAAAGTTCCAAAAGAAATTGTAGATTTTTGTATTAAAAACAAAAAAGAAAAATTTATATTTGTAATAAATAAGAAAAATAATAAAGAAAATCTGAAAATTTTGAAACAGAATAAAATAGAGTTTGTTCAAAATCCTAAAAATTTATTTGAGCTAATTAAAAAATCAAAAAGGCAATTGATAAGACATGGAGTATTAACATATGAAATCTTAGCCATGAAAATGAAACCATTTATTTGGACCTTTGATGAAAATAAACAAAGAAATGACGATATTAGATATTTGAAAAAAAAAGGATATGCTAATATTTTTGATGAGAATAATTTTTTTAAAACTTCAAATTTAATCAATAAAAAAAAAGAAATAAATATAGGAGCACAAGGTTTTTTGAAAAAAGTAATTGAAATGGTCAAAAATAAATGAAAAAAATTATCGTATTAGGTTGCAGCAAAAATCAAATAGAATATTTAAAAGTTTTAAAAAAAAAATTTAAAATAATCCTACTCGATAAAAATATAAATTCTCCAGGAAAAAAATTTGCCTATAAATTTTTTCATTGTGGATACGATAATACAAAAAAAATGAATGATTTATTTCAAAAAAAACTTATTAGATCAAAATATATTTTTTCTGCATCGTCTCATTTTGCATATATTGGACTCTCATATTTAGCAAAAAAAATGGGGATAAAAAACTTTCCTACAAAAAAACAAATTTCGATAATATTAGATAAAAACAAATTTTATGATTTTTTAATTAAAGAGGGAGTAAGTATTCCTTGGACACGAAAGATTTTCAAAAAAAAGGAATTAATTAAATACAAAAATTATCAAAATATTTTTTTTTTAAAATCAGATTTTGGAAAATCACCTAATTATATCTATCACGGATCGATAAATTACTTATTAAAGAAAAAGATTAATTGGATAAAGAATGATTTTTTAAAAAAAAATTATTTGTTACAAAAAAAATTTGAAGGCAAGGAGATTAGAGTGAATATTTTTGATAAGAAATCCATATGTTTTTATCTAAAAAACGGAAAAAGAATATCTAAAATTGACGTAAAAAAAATTAATGAACTTGAAATATTTAAAAAATTAAATTTATTAAATAAAAAGTTAAAAATCGAAAGATTATTAGTTAAATATGACGTTATAATATCGGATAAGGGTTATGTGGTCCTAGACATTGGTTTAGATCCACCCCAAAGAATGTTAAGTTATTTTAAAAAAATCAAAAAAAACTTTTACAAATTTTATCTAAAATTTTTTATCAATTAAGTATGAGAGAATTTTTAAATTTTATACGACCTGATAAATTTGCAATTATTAAAGATAAAAAAAAAGATATTCTAATTTTTAAAAATATTAATATAAAAGATAAATTAATTTTCTTTAATAAAAATTTTAAATTCATTCAAAACAGTGAAGAACAATCAATAATTCAGTCTTGTGGAAGTTATTTTATCGAAATTAATAAACATTTTAATTGGTATAGAATAATAAATAAATTTGGTATCCCAAATAAAATAATTAAAACAAAATTAAATATTAAAATTGAAGATCTCAAGATTGATCAAATAAGAAAAGAAATAATTGTTTTAGATGCAAAAAGCAACTTACTCTATTTTAAAATAAACAATAAAAAAATAATTTTTAAAAAAAAAATAAAACTTAATATTACTTATGATTTAGCTAAATTTGATTTTTACGATCATAAAAAATTAGTTTTATGTGTCGATAATAAAAAACTTCTTTTTTTTGAAGATTTCAAAATAAAATTTAAAAAAAAAATTACGGGTATAAGATTAATAAGTTCATTAAAAATTTTTTTTAACAAAATTATTTTAGTTGATCAATTAAACTATTGTCTCCATATATTTAATTCTAATGGAAAAAAAATAAAAAAGATAGGCTCCAAAGGTATTGATATCGGCAATTTTGATTTACCAAAGGAAATTAGCTCTATAGGAAAAAAGTTATTAATTAGTGACCAAAATAATGACAGGTTTTTAATTATAAACAGGTATTTAAAAATAAAAATTTACGAAAAACGTTTTAAAACTCAAAAAAATTTAAGTAGACCAATTAAATCTCTTATCATTAAAAAATTAATTTATATTTTAGATAGGGAAAATAACAGGATTCAAGTGTATAATTCGAAATTAATTTTTGTAAAATCTTATAAATTAAAAAAAGTTAAAAATTCAAAACCTAATTCTTTTTGCTTTAATACCAAATTAAATTGTTTTTTTGTATTATATCGAAGATCAAATCTCAAAAATTTTCTAATAAAATATGATTACAAATTTAAAAAGAAAATATTTAAAGAAATTAGCACACTTGACTCCCAAGACCTTTCGTGTTCTCAAAATTATTTATTTCTAGCTAATACGTTAGGAAGAACCATAGAAAAATATGATCTAAATATAAATTTTGTTAAGAAAGTAAATTTAAATATTTTATCTTCAAATCCGAGAGTTTTATCAAAAACTGTTTGTCTAGATAAGTATGAAAAAATTTACACAGCTACTTTTGATGACTTTAAACTTTTTAAATTTGATGAAAATTTGAATTTATTAAAAACAATTAATTTGAAAAAATATACCGATGAACTTAAAGTGATTAGAGCAATATTTATAAACATTCATGATCAAGATATTGTGTATATATTAAATAGAGGAAAATATCCAATTTGGGTTTATTCAATTCAGAAAAATAAAGTAATAAAAAAAGTAAACATTATTAAAAATAGAATTTACCTGAAAAATCCAACTTCAATAAGTATGTTTGATAAAAATTTAATAATCTGCGATAAAGAAAATGATAGAATTTTAAAAAAAAATATTTCATATTTTCAATGAGTAAAAAACTTATAAGATACAATCAGCCCAATATATCTAATCTAGATATTGTTGCTGTAAATAGAGTTTTAAAAAGCGAGCAAATAACTCAAGGAAAAGTTTCTGATAATTTTCAAAATGCTTTGATTAAATATACAAACTCAAAATACTGTTCAATTTTCAATAGTGCTTCTACAGCATTAATTGCAGCATGTAAGGCACTTGATTTCAATTCAAAAGATATTTTATGGACATCAGCCATTTCATTTGTAGCATCAAGCAATTGTGCACTTTTTTTTAATTCAAAAATTGACTTTATTGATATTAATTTAAGAACATTTAATATTGATATAAGTTTATTAAAAAAAAAACTTAAAATTGCCAAATTAAAGAAAGAACTTCCAAAAGCAATAGTTGTGGTTCACTTAGGAGGCAATCCATGTGATTTAAAAGAAATTAATATCTTATCAAAAAAATATAGATTTAAAATAATTGAAGATGCATCACACGCATTAGGAGCAAAATATAGAAACACAAAAATTGGTGACTGTAAATATTCAGATATGTGTATATTCAGCTTTCATGCAATTAAAATGATAACCACAGGCGAAGGTGGAGCAATTCTAGCTAAGAATAAAAAAATATTTAAAAAAGTAACAGATCTAAATTCTCATGGGATAACAAGAAAAATTACAAATAAAAATAAACCTAGTTGGTATTATGAAAATTATAAACTATCAAGCAATTTTAGGTTAACTGATTTTCAATCAGCTCTTGGATTAAATCAATTAAAAAGAATTAAAACCTTTCTTAAAAAAAGAGACAATATCGCCAAGATTTATGAAAAAAATTTGAATAAAAAAAATTTATACATTCAAGAAATTAGTAAACATGATTTTTCATCAAGACACTTATTTATAATTCTTTTAAAAAAAAAAGGTGTGAGAGATAAATTATATAAACATCTAAAAATTAAAAAAATAGAAACAAATCTTCACTACATTCCTATTTACAAACATCCTTTATATAAAAAATATTTTTTTAAAAAAAAAATTCGATTAGAAAATTCTGAAAAATATTATGATAGAGCCTTATCATTACCAATTCATTGTAATTTAAACAAAAAAGATGTTTTTAAAATTATAAAAGAAATAAATTTATTTTGTTCAAATGCTTAAAAAGATAAAGAAATTAGCAACTATTTTTATTTTTTTACTCCTAAATAAAAAGATTCATCAAAAAAATGATAAAGTTTCAAATAAAATTATTTTAGTTGAATTTAATAATTGGGCCCTACTTCACGTAGCAAAATATTTAATTTTTAAATACTTTTTAAAAAAATATAAGTGTAAAGTATATTCATATGAAGGTTATACACTAATATCCTCTAAAAATAAAATTTCTATCCCAAAGTTAATTATAAGATTTTTAATGATAAAATTTAGCATTGGCACCTACGGTATTTATAAATTCTTTGGGGTTTCAAAATTTTTGAGACCAAAGATTACAGAGAAAATAAAGCTAGAAGCTTCTAAAATTTTAAAAACAAATAGAATTGAATCTAGAATTCAACTTTACAATTTAAAGATAAAAAATATTCATTTTGGTGACTTAATCTATGATAATTATCTTAAGGTATTTAATAAACCTACCATTAATTTAAAAACAAAAGATTTTGAAATTTTTTTTTATGATATTATTTGTTTGATTTTATATTGGTTTTATTTTTTTAAAAAGTATAAAAAGAAAATATTGAATGTTTTATTCATACATGAAGTATACAGCTATGGTATTGTTCCAAGATTAGCACTCAATTTTGGTGTAGAAAGCACAAAAATTTCACATAAAAGTCTGATAAAGTTTAAAAAAAAAAATTTTTATATTGGACAGGAAAATTCATTTTATTATAAAAATTTTTTCAAAAAAAAAACTTCCAAGTATAAAAGTTTTGCATTAAAATATTCGAATAATATTCTAAAAAAAATATCAAAAAAAATACTTATTGAAAAATCAAATTCTAAAGAAATAAAAAAAATTTTGATTTATTGCCATAGTTTAAAAGATAGCCCTCATGTGTTTGGAAATTTTTTTTACAATGACTTTCATGAATGGTTAATTTCTTTATCAAGAATAAGTAAAAAAACAAATTATGAATGGTTAATTAAACCTCATCCAGATGATGAGTTTATTGAAAAAAATTATTTTTTTGAAATTAAAAAAAAATTTAAAAATGCACATATTTTACCTACAAAATTAAAAAAAAAGATTAAAGTTGATTTAGCGTTAACCTGTTTTGGAACAGCTGGATATGAATTGCCATACAAAGGAATAAAAGTAATTAATTGTAGTAAAAATCATCCACATAAAGATTTTAATTTTTGTATAACACCAACAAATAAAAAAAATTATGAAAATTTGCTATTGAATCTCAAAAGAATAAAAAGATATAAAATTGATAAATCACAAATACTTGAGTTTTACTTTATTAAAAGATATCACTTGTATGTTGATTGGATGAATTTGAAACTTAACAAAAGTCAAGATATTAACGATAAAATTATTAAAAAGTATTATGAACCGACTTTTTATGATAAATTTTATAAAACTATGACAATCGAAAAAATAAAAAAAATTGATAAAACAATTTCGAATTTTTATAATGATAAAAAAAATATAATCTTATCAAATTTTCATTAAATTAAATATGAATGTCTTTGATGTTGTGAGGTAAATATGACATTTTTTTTCATTTAATTTTATTGATTAAATTTTTTACTTCAAATTATTTTCTAGTTTTAATTGAAATAATCACTATATATGAGATAAATCTACAATGAAAATGAAAAAAAATATTTACCTCAATAAAACAATACTTGTTACTGGTGCAACAGGAAGTTTTGGAAGTTCATTTATTAGAAAATTATTAAAAAGCGAAGTTGGTTTTAAAAAATTGATTATTTTTAGTAGAGATGAAAATAAACAATATGAAATGAAAAAAGAATTTTCTCCGTTGAAATATAAAAAAATAAGGTTTTTTATAGGTGACATCAGAGATATGGATCGGTTAGATTATGCGTTAAAAAATGTCGATATTGTAATTCATGCAGCTGCTTTGAAACAAATAGAAACAGCTGAATATAATCCATTTGAGGCAATAAAAACAAACATAATTGGGGCACAAAATATTGTAATTTCAAGCCTTAAAAACAATGTATCATCAGTAGTTTTTTTATCTACTGATAAGGCTTGTGCTCCCATAAATTTATATGGCGCAACTAAATTATGTGCAGAAAAGATTTTTATTTCATCAAGATTTATAATGTCAGAAAGTTCCACGAAATTTATTATTGTTAGATATGGAAACGTAAATGGATCTAGAGGATCAGTGATCCCACATTTTATTGAACAATCTAAAAAAGGTGTTTTATCTGTTACAGACGAAAAAATGACAAGATTCAGTATTACTATGGATCAAGCACATAAAATGGTAGACTGGTCATTAAGTTATCTTGAAGGTGATGAAATCCTAATTCCAAAACTCCCTAGCTATAAACTGATTGACCTTGTAAAAACTTTTTCTAGTTGTAAATATAAAATAATTGGTATCAGAAAAGGAGAAAAATTGCATGAAGATTTAATTTCTAAAAGTGAATCTGTCCAGGGTTTTGAGACTAAAGATTATTACATATTATGTCCTAATATTAGCTTGGTAAAAATTAAAAAAAAATGTCAAAAGTTTAAAGGTAAGATGTTAGATAAAAATTTTTCTTATAGCAGTGGTGAAAATAGAGTTTTTTTAAATAGGAATCAGTTAGTTCAGATTGTTAAAGATTTAAGAAAAACTCTTGATTCATGATTTAAACTAATAAATGACTAAAAAATACATCATTGTTACAGGTTCCGCAGGTTTTATTGGTTATAGTTTATGTAAATTTTTACTTAAAAACTATGATTATAAAATTGTAGGAATCGATATTATTAATAATTATTATGATAAAAAAATTAAATTTGATAGAATTAAAGATCTAAATAAACATAAAAAATTTATTTTTTTTAAAATTGATATATCAAAATACAAAAAGTTAAATGATATATTTTTAAAATTTAAACCTACCTATGTCATTAATTTAGCTGCACAAGCTGGAGTTCGTTTTAGTATTAAAAATCCCGATAATTATTTTAAAAGTAATATTGTTGGTTTTTATAATATAATAACTCTCTCAAAAAAATTTAATATTAAACATCTTATTACAGCTAGTACAAGTAGTGTTTATGGTGAAAATAAAAAATTTCCAATTAAAGAAAATTTTGACATATCAAAACCAATACAATTTTATGCAGCAACAAAAGTCAGCAATGAAGTTATTGCACATTCATTTTCTTATGTTTATAAATTACCAATTACATGTCTTAGATTTTTTACTGTTTATGGGCCATGGGGAAGGCCAGATATGGCTCTATTCAAATTTACAAAATCCATTTTAAAAAAAAAACCTATAGAGGTTTTTAATTATGGTAACCATCTAAGGGACTTTACTTACATTGACGATATTGTAATTTCAATTTCAAAATTATTAAAAGTTGCTCCAAAAAAAAGAAATATTCCTTATAGAGTTCTAAATATTGGTCGTGGAAATCCAGTAAAATTAATGAAATTTATAAAATTAATTGAAAAGAACTTGGGGCTGAAAGCTAAGATAAACTACAAAACTTTACAAAAAGGAGATGTTAAAAGTACCCATTCAAATTCAAATAAATTATTCAAGCTGATAAAATATAAACCTAAAACGGACACAAAACTTGGAATTAAAAAATTTATAGATTGGTATAAAAATTATTATGCATATAAAAAATAAAACTTTTGCTCGAAACGGGGCCTCAATATACATAACAAGATTTAAAAATTAACAATGTTAAAAATTATTGAAGGATTAAACTTTTTAAATAAAGACCAAAAGAAAAGTTTATTTATATTACTTATTTTGCTATTTTTAAATTCATTACTTGAGTTATTGAGTATTGGATTAATTTTACCAGCAATAGATTTGCTATTAAAAAAAAATATAGATTTGAGTATTTATGGTTTGAGCTTTTTGAATGAAATATTCAGTAAAAATATTTATTTATTATTGTATTTGTTAGTCGGAATTTTTTTAATTAAGAATATTTTTAGCGTATTTATTAACTTAAAAGTTTCCTCTTACACATTAAAATTAGGTGCATATATTAACGAAACTTTATTCTCTGGATATTTAAAAATGCCTGTTTTATATCACAAACTTAACAATTCAGCGAAATTATTGAGAAATTTGAAAAATGAAAGTCGGATTGCTACTGAATATTTTTACAAACCAATATTAATAATAATACTTGAACTTTTAACTGTATTGGCAATTCTTTTAATATTAATAAAAGTAAATCTAAATTTAACTATTCTAGCTTTGCTATTTTTTACTATTTTAGGATCTGTAATATTTTTTATAAATAAAAATTATTTATTTGATTTAGCTAAAAAGAGAATAAATTTGAGTGCTAAAAGTTTACAGGTAATAAAGGAAGCACTTGAAAATATACAACAAATTAAAATTAGTAATACAGGAAATAAATTTTTTAACAAATTAAAAGAAAATAATAGTCAATTAATACAAGTAAATGTTTCTTCAAATTTTTTCAATTTTTATCCTAGAGCTTTATTGGAGTTTTGTATAATTCTAGTTCTGTTATTTGTGATGCTTAAAATAAGCAATACATCAGATATTTCTGAAAATTTATCAAAAATTGCAATATTTGTATACGCTTCGCTCAAAATAGTGCCTAGCATCAATAGGTTAGTTTTAGCTTTTCAATCATTTAAATCTTCTTCTCCATCAATGAATTTAATAATAAATACAAAAAAAATTTTTGAGGAAAATGAAAAAAATTTAAATATAACAAATTATAAAATTGGTAAAGATCAAAAAAGTTTGAGTGTTAAATTTGACAACGTATCTTTCAGGTATGAACCAAACAAAGAATATATTTTAGATAAAATTTCATTTCATTTTGACAAAAAAAGAATTATAGGTTTAGTGGGAAAAAGTGGGTCTGGAAAAACTACATTATTAGATTTGTTAAGTGGTTTAGCAATACCAGAGACTGGTACTATTAAAATTAATAATATTGATATAAAAGAAATTTCTTTTAAAGAGATATCAGAAAATATAGGTTATTGTTTTCAAGAGACCAATTTTATGGATACAAATCTTTATGAAAATATAGCAATGGGATCTGAGAAAGATGAAATTGATTATGATAAAATTAATAATCTTTTAGATTTAGTAATTCTCTCAGAATTTAAAAATAATTTTAATACTATAGGCGAACATGGACAATTATTATCTGGAGGGCAAAGACAAAGACTCGCAATCGCAAGAAGCTTATATTTGGATCCAAAATTATTAATTCTAGATGAGGCATCAAATGCGATTGATATAAAAACAGAGGCAAAATTGATAAAAAATTTAATTGATAAAGATACAAAAATGAAATTACTCTTAATTTCTCATAGAAATGAGTCTCTTAAAAATTGTGAAGAAATTTTTAAAATAGAAAATAAAATAATTAGTAAGATTTCTTAGATACTAAAAAATTTAGTTTGTCATTTTTTAATGTCAACGAACTAACTGAATATTCGTTATATCCTCAATCTCAAATTGTTTTCACTTTCATGAAATGTTTCATTAAAAATTTGGAATTGGTTTTCATCCTAGAGATTAATATAAAAAGTTTGAAAATATTCTAAGAGAATTAAAAAGCTAAGATAGAATAATCTGATTTACACTTTTTAAATAATCTAAAATAAAGTTTTTGTTTTGTTTATAAAAAAAGTTTCTAGATTTCTTTGATGCTTTATTTTCTTTATTTATGTTGTAATTTTTGTGAAGTTTAAGGAGTACCTCTGAAATTTTATTTTTATCATTTACTCTAAAATAAAATGCTCTATTTGGGTTTTGTTCTTTATGCACTTTAAGATTACTAAGAAGCACTAATTTCCCTTTAGATTTTGCCTGCTCCACTGTGCTGCTCCAGCCCTCAGATTTAGAAGGGTTAATTACTGCAATAGATAATTGCATTAAGTCCATTAGATCCTCGTAGGGTATCATTCCCAATATTTTATAATTTTTACTTAAACTATTTTTTTTTATAAATTCCAAGATAGTATTTGTGTATTCAGGATATCTATGATCTTTAAAATAACCCGTCGAAATTATTTGAATATCTTTATTTTTTTTTTTAATTTGATTGAGAGCATTTAATATCAAAAAATGATTTTTATGTTTCCAATATTGATTAGGTAACAAAAAAAATTTTTTATTAATGTTATATTTTTTTAATATCGCTTTGTTTTTAATTTTTTGAGGTGTATTAAAAAAAGGTTTTAAAACTAAACTTTTATCTTTGAATTTTGGAAATAATTTATTGTAATCTTTTTTTACTGTTTCACTACTAAGTATAATCTTTTCAACATTAACTAAATTGTAAAAATAATTTAATCTTCTAAGTAATTTTTTTAATAAACTTATATATTTTAAATTACTAATTTCTTGAAAATCTGGTATCCAAAATGTTGATTTTATTTGACTTCTACTTCCTGTTGCTAAAAAGTGTGATAATAAATTTATCCGATTTTTCATTAAAAAATTTTCTAACAAAAAATTTTTTTTGAAAATTAATATTAAAAGTTTGTTAGACCATCTTGTAAAAAAATTATTATTAAATAATCTAGATTTTAAAATTTTCGTTTTTTTAAAAACTTTTAAAGATTGATCATCTATATTAGTACCCACTAAAATTATTGTTTCATAACTTTTTGAAGCTTTTTTTATTTGTTCTATTAAATTAATTACATAATAAGTACCACCATTCCATGAAACTGGATGAAAATTTAACACAAAACCTAAATTAATTTTTTTCAACTAACCTTATTTAAAAATTGATTAATTTTATCTTTAAAAAAAAGAATATCCTTTTTTGTGAGAGAATAGTTTGAAGGAAGCACAATTAGCTTTTCAAATAAATTATTTGAAAAATTATCTTTATTAAAAATAATTTTTTTTACTTTAGGCGTTTTACTTAGAGGCCAAAAACCTGATCTAACTTCAATACCAAATTTTTTTAGATAGTCTCCTAATTGTCTTATTCTTGTTTTATTGAGTTTTTTAAAAATTAATGAGTTTAACCAATAAACTGGTGTTGAGTTTTTAAATGTTTTTTGAGAATTCATTTCTTTAAAAACCGATGTATATAATTTACCAACTTTTTTTTTGTTATTTATTATAGTGTTAATTTTTTTCATTTGTGCATATCCTAAAGCCGCAGGAATGTGAGGTAGTAAATAATTATATCCTTCTCCTAATGAAATATATTTTTTCCAATAAGGAGATTTTTTATCTCTGAATGGCATGTTTCTTGATGCTAGAAGAGAAATTTCATAAAAAATTTTTTTACTATTTGTGCAAATCATTCCTCCTTCGCCGACACCTATCATTTTTTCAGACCTTAAAGAAAAAATAGATATATCTCCAAAACTTCCAATTTTTTTTTTTTTCAATCTTAGCTCCAAGAGATTCACTTCCATCCTCTATTACAAAAATTTTATTTTTTTTACATAGTCTTAAAATTTTTTTTGTATCTCTAGCTGGATGACCATAAACATGGACTAATTGTAGAGCATAAATTTTGTGTTTTTTTATTGCCTTTTTTACTTCATTATAATCAAGTCCAAATGTATCATTTTCCACATCTATAATTATTGCTGTTGCACCGCACTGTGAAATTGAAGAAATGTTTGAGCTACAAGAAAAAGATGGAGTTATTATTTTGTGAGATGATTTTGTTTTTATTGATTTTAAAGCCAAATGTAAAGCTGCAGTTCCGCTCTGAACTCCTAGTACATATCTTTTATTTACAAACTTTTTAAATTCTTTTTCAAAAAGTTTATTATACTTGCCATTGACAGATAGCCATCCCGTCTTAATTGCATCACTTGCATAAGAGAGTTCTAGTTTATTTATGAAGGGTTTATTTAAAGGATATTTCATAATTTTTCTTAATTACACTATTAAATCATATTTTGAAAATTATTTATCAGAAAAGAATCTTCTAAAATTAAAAATACTTTTATAAAAAGCTATCAAGAATATAAGAAATACTGACTGATTATTATAATATCTTATCATTAACTCCTCAAAAAATTTTTTTCTAAAACTTGAAATGCTTGAAAAACCGCCTCTTCTAAAAATACCAAAAATTTCATTTTTTTTAGAAGATATACCTATCATTTTATTTTTTACAATCATTCTATAAAAAAAATCATAATCAGCATGATATTTATATTTTATATTATAAAGCCCTACCTTTTTTTGTGAAATTTTTTTAATGTAAAAACCAGTTGAATGACTAGAATAAAATCCCCAGCTATAATTAATTTTTTCTGGTTTATAACCATGAAGTATTCCCCAATGTTTTTTTACTGATCCAAATAAAAAGTCTATATTTGGGTTTTCTTCATCGTATTTATTTAAATAGAATAATGCCTTTTTAGTTAATATATCATCTGAATTAACAATACTTATGTACTTTCCACGAGCAATTTTCATACCTTTATTAAAAGCATCATAAATACCTTTATCTTTTTCTGAAACACAATAAGAAATTATCGATTTATACTTTTTTATAATTTTTAAAGTTTTATCTTTTGATTTACCATCAATGATAATTAATTCATAATTTTTGTATAATTGATTCTTAATACTTTGTAATGTTTTTTCTAAATATTTTTCAGAATTTAAAGTTACTGTAATTATAGAAACTTTAGGAATTCTTTTATTTTTTTTTTTAATTAATATCATTTAATAAGTAAAATTTATTATATTTATTATTGAAAGGTCTATATAATCAATAAATATATTTATATGAAAGTATTATTTGATCATAAAATTTTTTTTCTACAAAAATTCGGTGGTATTTCTCGATATATATTTAATTTAAATAAATGTTTTAACCAAAAAATTAATTCAAAGATATGTGCACCAATTTTTGTGAACCAATATATTAAAGATAAAAATCTTCAAAATATCAGCAAACATTTTTACATATCTGAGATACCTCGTTTTACAAGGACAATAATTGATAATTATAATAAGTTTTTTTTTAATTCATTTTACAACAAATTTAAACCAGATATTTTACATTTATCATATTATGAAAAAAATTTTAGGATAAAAAAAAAATCTAAAGTAGTCATAACTATTTATGACTTAATTTATGAAAAATTTTATTATGAATATGGGTTAAAAAAAAGAAATTTTTGGAAAAAAGACTACATTGATAATTGTGACCTAATTATATCAATCTCAGAAAATACTAAAAAAGATTTAGTAGAATTGTATAATGTAAATCCAAATAAAGTTGAAGTAGTTCATCTGGGAACAAATTTTTTAAATATTAATAAAAATGTCAATGTTGAAAAAAAAAATAGAGAGAACTATTTGTTATATGTAGGTGATAGAAAAAGATATAAAAATTTTCAATTACTTATTAAGGCTTTTTCTGCCTCTGACGTTCTAAAAAAAAATTTCCAAATATTTTGCTGTGGCTCAGAAAAATTTAATAAAAATGAAATAGACTATTTTCAAAAATTAGGTATTTTTGAAAAAATTAAATTTTTTTACGCTCAAGATAATGTTTTGGTTAATCTTTATTCAAACGCAAGAAGTTTGATTTTTCCCTCCAAATATGAGGGATTCGGATTACCGTTAATTGAAGCAATGTCCTTAGCATGTCCAGTTTTAGCAAGTAAAACAAAAATCAATCAAGAAATTTTGGATAATTCTGCAATTTATTTTAAGGACAATTCATTTGAAGATTTAAGAGATGTTATGGAGAAAAACTTATTTGATGACTATAAATTAGAATCTATTAAAATTTCTGGCTTAAAACGATCTAAAAAATTTACTTGGGAAAATTGTGCATCACAAACTATAGATTTATACAAAAAAATTTTATAAAAATTTTAAACCTAAAGAATATTTTATAATGGAAAAAAACATTGCACTAATCCTAGGAATATCTGGTCAAGATGGTAGCTATTTAGCTAAAATATTGATCCAAAAAAACTATAGAGTTTTTGGTACCTCAAGAGGAAATTGTCAATTAAAAAATTTTAAGTTGTTAAATATAGAAAAAAAACAAATTAAAATTTTTAAACTTAAAAATTTTAATATTACTAATTTAGTAAAAATTATTAAAAACACTAAATGTACCAAAATTTTTTATCTATCTGGAATTTCATCAGTAAACATGTCTTTTCAAAAAGATATAAAAACAATCAGTGATAATTCACTTAATTTTTTGATGCTCTTAGAAGCTGTTAAAATTGTTAACAAAAAAATTAAAATTTTTAACCCTCTTTCAAGTGAATGTTTTGGACACCAAAAAAAAAAATTAGCGAAAAGACAAAATTTTTGCCTTTGAGCCCATATGCTTTGGCAAAAGTGATAAATTATTATTTTGCAAAACTTTACGAAAAAACTGATAAATTATGGATTGCAAATGTTTTCTTATTTAATCACGAATCTCCTTTGAGACCAAAAAATTTTATCCTAAACAAGATTTTTGAAGGAGCGAAAAAAATTAAGCTAAAAAAAATAAAATATTTAGAATTAGGTAATATCAATATAAAACGAGATTGGGGATGGGCATATGAATATATGCAATTTATATATTTAATAATGAGCCAAAATAAACCTGACGATTATGTATTAGCAACTGAAAAAACAGTTAAATTAAAGTATGTTTTAAAAAATATTTTTAATTATAAAAAATTAGATTACAGAAAATATGTAAAAATTAACAAAAATTTAATTAGACCAAAAGATATTAATAGTAATTATGCGAATACAAGTAAATTAAACAAAAAATTTAAAAAAAAACCAAGTATTGATATAGATAGAATAATCTTAAAATTTATAAATAAACAACTTTTTTAAAATTTAAAATGAATTTCCTTATAATTGGTTACTTTAATAAATTAACAATAAATTTATCAAAAAAAATGATAAATGAGTCTAAAAAAAATAAAATTTTTTTAATTGATCTTAAAAATAAGAAAAATGAAAAAGTAGAAATTTTTTCTAAAAAAAATAAGCAATTCAGTTATATTGGGTACAAAATTCTAAAAAAAAAGGGACTAGATAATTTAGTATCGTCTAATAAAATAAAATCTATTTATTATCTTGTTACTTTTAATGATATTAAAGAAGATTTTTTAAAAAAAAAAAATTACTTTGATAAAAATATAATAACTTTTTTCAATATTTTGAAGATTTGTAAGACATTTAAGATTTTATTAATTTATTTAACTTTAATAGAATTAGATAAAAAAATAAGATTTAATAAAAATTCAAAAGTAAATTTTAATCAACTTTTTTTTAAATATACAAAATTTATTAATGAGCAAATCGCTCAATATTTTTATAATAATTATCGCGTAATATCTATAGGGGTGAGATTGCCAAATTTGAAAATTGATGATCTAATAAACAAATTAAAATTCGATGATTTTTTAACAAAACTAGCTAAAAAAACTAATCAAAAATATAAGATTATAAAATTTAAAAATTGATGTAAATTAAGAAATAATATTTATAAAATTACTTTTGAAATTTTAAATTTATAATAATATCTATTTGTGAACTTAATTACTCTGCAGCTTCGTTCTATTTTGGACTCTTTTAGAGATACCATCAAAGTAATTCGATACTTCAATATGCTAAGGAATAATAATTTTTTAATTATAATCAAAATATTTATAATTAAATTTTTTTTTTCAAAAGCATTTATAAGAAACTTTATTAAAACAAATAAAAAAAAAATTATATTAAATGAAATTTTTTTTAAAGAAAATAATCAAGATATTTATAAGTTAACAAATCAAGTGGACCAAAATGGATATTCTGAAATTTTAACTTTAAAAGAAAAATATATTAATGAAATCAAAGAACTTATTTTTAAATGTGAAGATTTGGATATCAAAAAAATTAATAATTCAATTAATGAAATAAAAAAAAAAACAAATGAAACTGAGATTGAATATTATAAGCGACTGGAAGAGTTAAAGATAAGTAGAGTTACAGGAAGTATTAATTTAAATGAAAAAAGCGTATTAAAAGATTTACTCACATGTCAATTTTTAATTCAATTTGCAAAGTCGTATTTAAATACCAATTCTATTTCAGTTAATGCAAGTTTTTTCATATCTAATCCATTGAAAATTTCAGAAACAGAAAAATATTCTAATGCTCAATATTTTCATTGGGACAACGATTTTACAAAATTTTTTAAATTTTATATTTATTTGTCAGATGTTGACGAGGATTCTGGTCCTCACATATTTATACCAGGCACTCATAAAAAGAAAAAAAAAATTCATAAACTTTCTCGATTGTTTGATGATAAGAATATTTATTCTTCATACAAAGAAAAGAAAATATTTCATGGGAAAAAGGGATCTGCTTTTTTGGTAGATAGTTATGGTTTGCACAAGGGTGAAACTCCAAAAAATAAACCAAGACTTATGTTGAATATTCACTATGGAAGAGGGAAAATATTTTATTCTAAAAATGATATGCTCATTAAAATTTGATATAGGCGTCTTTAAGTAATAAGCTTTTTATTATAAGATTATTAAGAGAATAAATTCAAAATTTTTGTTTTTGTAAGATAAAAAAAATATTTTAAGAAACTGATTCTTCTTACAATTTTATCTTCTGCTATATCTAATTTTTTATTAATATGTATTTTCTTAGGGTGAATTAATGGAAATTTAATTTTATTCGAAAAAATATCTGGGAACGTATCTAACCCTTTGCTTCTTGTTGCATCTGGCCCCCATCCTATGTGTTTACACAAATTAATTTTAGGCTTAATAATATAACCATCATTTCTTAAAATTGAATAATACAATTGATAATCCCAACTATCTATTTTGTTTTCATAAGATAATTCAAATCTTTTTTTAAAAAAATGCGCCCTAGTAAAATTATATTTAAACATGGATAAAATCTTGAAAAAATTTTTATTTTTTCCCCAAGCAGGCATATTGATATCCATCTCTTTCCACGAGCGTCTCCATGAGGCCCATCCGTGTGTCCCTGGTGTTTGAGAAAAATAGTAACTTTCATTAATTTTATTTTTATTATTGAAATAATTGTTACCTGAAATCATCTTTATTCTATTATTTAATCTATATTTAATTAACAATTCACTTGCGTATCTAAAAAAAGAAATATCTGAGTCAATATCATCCTCCAAAATTATTCCCATTTTTACATTTCGAAAAAACCAATTTATTGCATAATTAATTGCAAGTTTTGTACCAAGATTTTTTCTTTGATATTTTTTATTAATCGAACATTTCCAATTAATTGATTTATTAATAATACTTTTTACTTTTTTTATTTGAATTAAATCAATTTTATTTTTTTTTCTTGGCCCGTCTATTGCTATATATAAATACTTTGGTTTTAATACTTGTAATTTTTTAAATAATTTTTTTAGATATTTTGGTCGGTTAAAGGCACATATTAGTATAGGAATATTTTTTGCTTTATCAAAATTGATGGTATTCATTGTCAAATTATTCAGATATTTTTTTTTTAAGATAATTATTATCAAAACCTCCTAAAATTTTTGGTAATGAGGCTTTTAAATACCATAAAAATTGAGCAATTATAATATTTTTTGAATTATATCCATTAACTATTTCAAATAATTTAAATTTTTTATTTTTAAAATTTATAAATTTACTTGCTTCAGACAAATGAGATTTAGAACATATAACTAATTTAGTTTTTGAAAGTAACATCATATCAATTAAATTTTCTTTTCCGATTAAATATCTATGATTATTTCTATTTCTAGACTTAAAAATGTTATAATTATTTGTTCTAAAACTTTTATATGAAATCAATTTATCTTTATAAATATTCTTTAATTTATCATGATATTTTTGCACTTCGGTTACTAAAAAAATTTTGTCAATTTTTTTTTTACTTAACTGAAAATTTATAGGATTTATAATTTGTTTTTCTGTAGCAGGAAAAGGATGCCTTTCTTGAGTTTTCATATCTGAGCCTCTAAAATGAACACCAATAACTCTTTTATTATTAAAATATGATTTATAAAATATATCAATTTCATTTTTAATTTTTGGTAAGAGTTTAAAATTGTCTATAAAGATTTTGTAATGTTCATTATTTAAATTAGTAAATGAATCAAATTCTTTTATTCCCATAGTTTTATTTGAAGATATTATAACGAATTTACTTTTGTAAACTTCATTAAGAGAATATTTATTAATTGGCTTGAAATAATAATCCCACACATTATGAGAATTATTAATTTTTGAAACTACATTATATTTAGTTGGAAAGTTTTTGAAATCAACAATAGGTATACAATTTAATTTTTTTGCAATAAATAAATGATGAAGAATATAATTGATATTTGAAAACATTCCTCCACCCTTAAATCTCTGAATAACATAGAATATTTTTTTTGGATTTAAATTACCAAACGATTTTATGTGATATTGTAAGTCATTGTTAAGATTAATCTTAAATTTAATCTTTAAATCATTATCTATTGAAGCTTTTTTTTTATAAAAGAAATTATAAATTTTTTTTTTTATCATTAATGTCCTAAAATTTTTTTTTTTAAAAAGTTAATTATATTTATAAATAAGTTTGAAATTTGTTTTAAAATTCTTGGATTAATATGAGTTTCTTTATTATATATTATGTCTTTTTGAAAATCTTTTTTATCTAATGCACAGTGAATATCAATCCATCCAAGGCCATGATTTAAGAAGTAAGGGATAATTGAATTTTTTGTAAAATAATTTCCTGGTATGTCATCTCCATAAGGTCCAGATGATGAGTTGGAAAAATTAAGAGTATTATAATTATTTTCTTTATCTAAAATTTTTATTTGTCTATGTTTTCTTGATCCTTTCACAAATTTAAAAGATTGATAATCACTTCTTAATATTTGATTTATTGTATTCGCATGATGGCATTCAACAGACATAAATTTTGAAAAAATTTTATTGTCGTTAATATTTTTTAATATGTTATGGTCGTAATTTTCTAAATCAACTTTAATGTATTCAATTTCATTTAGTGAAAATTTTTTAAGATATTTGTTTATAATTTCTTTTGGAGTAACACACTTAACTATAACTTCATTGAAGTTTTTTGAAACTGATAACTCTGGTGATAAAGTTGAATGACCACTATCATTAGCGATAAAGAATTTCGTAGATTTTATTTCTTCATTGTCAACTAGTGCGTAATTTTCAAGATGTAATCTACCTTCATCAATATATTTCTTAAATTTTTTTTTTATATCATCAAACAAAAATTCATTAGCTTCTACACCCACTACATAATCAGCTTTCAAAAGGAAATATTCAAAATTTTGACCAATGTTAAAACCAAAGTCAAATATAATCTTTTTCATTAAACTAATGTTTTTGAATTATCCTACAAGAATAATCAACTATATGTAAATAAGGTTTTTTTTCAAATTTGCCAAAATATTCATCAACAGCTTTTCTTGCTCCTTTAAAGTGTCCATAATCGTCAATTATCAGAAATCCATTTCTTTCAAGTAAAGGATATAGAATTTCCAATTCTATTTTTGTACTTTCATACCAGTCTGTATCAAGTCGTAAGATAGAAATTTTTTTTGGTAAATTTTCATTTATTTTTAGAGTTTGTTCAACTTTACCTTTGATAAGTTTGATTTTATTGTTTGATAAATTTTGATTAATATTTTTTATAACTGTCTCTTTATTTACATAAGCCCAAATATTTAAAGTATCATTTTTTTTATTCGATTTTTCGAGTAGACTTTTTGCCAATTTATTTCTATGGTCAACATCAAATTTCGTGGGTTCAGACATTCCTTCAAAAGTATCATAACCATAAATTGACTTATTACTGAAATGTTTATCAAATATTTTTTGAACTAAAATTAAATTCCCACCACGCCAAACACCACATTCAACAAAATCTCCATCAACCTTATTATCTAAAATATTTTTCAAACAAAAATTTAGTGCAACCATTCTTTTTGGTCCTGTCATTGAAAAAGGCATGCATTCTTCAATTAACTTTTTATTTGTTTCATCTATTTCTGTCGGAAAACTAATTTCATTGCTTATTTTAGTAATTTCATAATTAAAGAAATAAAAGAATGATCTGATTATTTTTTTTATTATCTTAAACATTAATCTGAGTTATTAAATCTATTATTTATTAATTGTTAATTTTTAATATATCTAGATATTTTTTACATTGTTTTTTGTAATCATATATCCTCAGTGACTTATAGCCATTAATAATTTTTTTTTTATTAATGCTATTATATTTAAATTTAATCAACAATTTTGCCAACTTTTTAAAGTCTTTTGGTTTAAAAAGATCTCCATATTTTCCATTATTGAGTATCTCTTTTGGTCCTGTGGGACAATTAGTTGAAATTACAAATTTCTTTAAGCTTAATGTTTCAACTAAAACATTAGGATGACCTTCAAATATTGATGTAAGGACAAATACATCACATTTAGCGATATATTTAAATGGGTTTTCTTTAAAACCAACCAATTTAACATTTTTACTTAGATTATTTTTATTTATGAATTTTAGTATCCTATTTTTACAAATTCCTTTCCCAATAATTATTAATCGAATATTTCTAAATTTTTTAACAATATTAATTGCTTTTAAAAGCGTCAGATGATCTTTTTGACTTGTTAATCTAGCTGCGTTTACAATTTTAAGATCTCTCTTTTTAAAGAATTGAAGATTTATTTTTTGTTTAGATTTCTTTTTTATTTCATTGAAATTAAAAGGGTTAAGTATTAAGTGTGCATTAACTCTATACCTATATTCGACCTCATCTTTAAATTTTTTGCTATTTACAATTATGGAGTCAGCTTTTTGAATAAAAAACGTATAAATTTTATTTTTTATAAAGTTATGATCCCAACCTTGCGGAGCAGTATTTAATCTAACAACAATTTTTTTAAAAAATAATTTTGAAATAATTATTGAATATATATTTGCTTGAAAAGAGAAAACTAAACTAGATTTATTAGTAATTAGTTGTTTTGCCAAAAGTAATGAACAAAAAAGATATTTTTTATATCTGCCTGCATTTTTAAAATTTATGTATTTTGGATATATAAATTTGATAGATGCATTAAATTTTTTTTTTTTGGAAATATCTGCAGAAATTAATGTAATATCATAGTTCTGTTTTGAGAGATAATTTGTAATTAAATAAAGGTTTTTTTCAACACCCCCATCTTCTATTGATGGATTAAATATAATCAATTTTTTTTTCATTAATTAATTGTTATATATAAATATAAATTATGTTAAATCTTTATAAGTGAAAAAAATAGTTTACTGGTCTCCATTTATATCAAAAATTGCAACTGTAAAAGCAGTTTTAAATTCTGCAAAAGCTCTTTCGAATTATTCAAATAACCTCCTAGATGTAGAAATTTTAAACGTTTGTGGGGAGTTTGATGAATACAAAAAAAACACAAATTTAAAATTTAGAGATTTAAGTAAGTTTTCAATTAGTAAATTTTTATCTGACAAAGGTTTTTTTTTAAGTAGAGTTAGTTTTGTCATAATATTTTTGTATTCGTTATTTCCATTGCTGAATTTTTTAAAAAAAAAAAAACCAGATTATTTAGTAATTCATTTAATAACTATTTTGCCTTTATTAATTAATTTCTTTTTCAAACTTGATACAAAAATAATTTTGAGAATATCGGGCCTTCCAAAAATTATTGGTTTAAGAAAAATCTTATGGAAATTCTTATTACCTAAAGTCTCTTTAATTACTTGTCCTTCAAAAAAAACTGTGAATGATTTAGTCAATCAGGGTTTTGTTGATGAAAGAAAAATTTTTTTATTATCAGATCCAATTATAGAGCCGAAAGATGCAAAAAATAAAATAAATGAAAATTTACAATTAGATAATCATAAATATATTTTTTCTGCTGGAAGATTAACTAAACAGAAAAATTTTTCATTTTTAATAAATTGTTTTAAAACCATATCACAAAAACATAAAAATTTAATTTTGATTATTGCAGGAGATGGAGAAGAGTATTTCAATCTTACAAAATTGATAAATAATTTAGAATTGAAATCTAAAATTAAGCTGATTGGATATAAAAAAAATATTTATAAATATATGAAAAATTCTTTTTGTTTTATTCTACCTTCACTTTGGGAGGATCCTGGTTTTGTTTTGGTTGAAGCTTTATTTTCAAGATGTTCTGTTATTGCATCTGATTGTCCAAATGGGCCTAAAGAAATTCTGTCAAATGGTGAAGGCGGATATCTTTTTGAATCTAATAATTTAAACAGTTTTCACAATACATTTGAAAAATTTTTGAAAGATAGAGAATATGAAAAAGAAAAAATTTTAAGAAAAAAAATTATTGGCCTAAAGAATATTAAAAAATTTTCACTATTTAATCATTATGATGTATTTTCAAAAATAATTCTTGAAAACTCTAAATCTATCAACGATCTTTAAACATGAAACAAAGACACAAATATGGATCTAAATTTTATAATCTGACTATAAAAAAACAATTATTGATAAAAAGGGAGGATATTTTGATAGTTTGTATATAGAAGCTAAAAAAAATGAATAAAAAAATATCTATAGTAATTCCTTATTATAATAAAATTAATTGGATAGATCAGACACTCAAATCTATTTTTGATCAAACATATAAAAATTATGAAATTCTTATAATTTATGATGATACCTTAAAGAAAGATTTAAAATATCTAAAAAAAAAATAAATAATAAAAAAATCAAATTAATTATTAATTCAAAAAATTTAGGTGCTGGGCCATCAAGAAACAAAGCTGTAAATTTTGCAAAAGGAGAATATATTGCTTTTTTAGACGCTGATGATATTTGGAAACCGAATAAACTTAAACTTCAATTAGCATTTATGGAAAAATTTAATCTTAAAATTTCTCACACATCATATTTTATAATTGATAAAAATAATAAAAAAATAGGATCAAGAATTGCAAAAAATAAACAAACATATAAAGATTTATTAAACTCATGTGATATTGGTTTGTCATCAGTAGTAATTGAAAAAAAACTTTTTTTAAGAAATAAATTTACATCTAATAAAACTAAAGAAGATTATGCTTTGTGGTTAAAAATTTCCAAAAAATTACCAATTTATGGGTTTAACAAAAACTTACTTTTATGGAGAAAGACCAATAATTCGCTTTCGTCAAGTATATCTCAAAAATTATTAGATGCTTTCGATATTTACTATAGAAAAGAGAAATTTAATTCTTTTAATTCCTTATATAGAGTTATTATTTTATCTATAAATTACCTTTTCAAAAAAATTAAACAAAGTTTATGATTTTTCTATTTTTAATATTTGTATTGATTGCTAATGAAATTATTATTAGAAATAATTTTTTATTGGATAATATAAGATTTTCAAAACATAAGTCATTTGTTAGTCCTAGTAAAATCCCAACAACAGGAGGTTTATTTTTATTATTATTTATTTTTTTATTTCAAAGCCAGATTGGATTAATAAACCTCTTTTATTTATCATCAATTTTTTTAATTGGCTTAAGTTCAGATAGAATTAAAAATTTTTCACCATCAGTAAGGTTATTTTTACAAATTTTTATAACATTTTTGTTTATTACTAACACCGAAACTTTAATAATTGATGTCAGAATTGATGATATCAATCTCGTCTTAAATCAAAATGAATCTATATCTATAATTTTTACTATTTTTTGTTTTATAGTTTTAATGAATGGTACTAATTTTATTGACGGTGTAAATTTAAATGCAATCGGTTTTTATATTTTAATTTATTTAATAATTTTTATAGTTTCAAAATTAAATAATTTAAACTTTGATTTATTATTAAATTTAAAAATTATTTTATTTTTAGTAATAATTTATATCTTAAATTTTTTTAATAAATTACAACTAGGTGATGCTGGATCATACCTATTAGCATTCTATACTTCTTTTTATATTATTCAATTTACTTATCAAAATCCATTAGTGTCTCCATACTTCGCTGTTTTAATTCTATGGTATCCGTGTTTTGAAAACTTATTTTCAATTTGTAGAAAAATTTATCAAAAAAAAAAATATCAACGGCTGATAACTTACATTTACATCAAAATATTTTCTTTTTTTTAAAGATTAAAAATTTCAAGAATTTAAATAATTTAAGTGGATTAGTTATTAATTTAAGTAATCTACTTTTACTATCATTCAGTATCAATGTGTTTAATTCGACAAAATATTTGGTTTTATTAATTCTTTTAAATATATTTGTGTATATTTTCGTATATAATATTCTGATTAATAATATTTTATCTAAAAAGTTTAAAAAAAAAAATTCTAAATAGTAAGGTTTTTTTACTTTTTTAAGTAACTATAAATTAAAGCAATATTTATAAAGAAAATAGTTGATCCAAAACTTGTGAAGAAACTTCCTGTCGGTAACAGAGGTATCAACTGTAAAACGAAAAAAATTCCAGAGCTTAAAATTATTAAATTCTTTGATAAAATAAAGCCATTAATAATCCTAAAAATCAAATAACAAAAGAATGAAATAAACAAAATAAAACCTATTAATCCTAAACCAGACAATATCTCAAAATAATATTGATGAGGGTGTGTGCTACATCCAGATTTTAATCTATTATCATTTTTATTGTAATATTTTTCCAAAGAAACATTTTTACATGCAATTCTAAAAGTTTTTAAACCTGTGCCAAATAATTTATTATCTTTGAAAATAGTCAAACTTGAGAGATAGTGTGGGCCATAATTAGAAAAAATTATATAATCTTTTATAGATTTATTTGCATTCATTGCCAATATCTCATTAATAAATCTATCTTTGACAGGTTTTACAAAGAATATTGTTGAACAAAAAATTAATAATAAAAATGAAGATGAAATTATTTTAAATTTTATTTTTATATTTGGAAGAAAAAGAAAAAATATAAAAAGGGCAAGAGTTCCCCTAATAATATTTGCTCTCTCGTTAGTTAAAATTAATATTAAAAAATATAACAAAAGAAAAAAATATAGATAAATGTTTTTATCATTTTTTTGAAAAAAATAAGCAAAACTGGGTAAAAAAAAACCTATTAGCAAATGTGCGACTTTTAATTCCTGATTAAAAAAACCTGACAATCTCTCACCCCAAGGACTTTTAAAACCAATTATATTTTGTCCAAAGAAAAATTGAATATATAAATCAATTATTATAATTAAAATTATTATCATCCATAATTTAAAAATAATGTTTGTTTTATCGGAATATTTTGTAAGGAAATATGCAATTGATAAAACAATTAAAATATGTCTTATAAAAAAGAGAGATCTTCTTAAGCTTAATTCAAAATCTATGGAAATAAAGAGATTAATTAACAAGTATATCCAAATAATTATTAAAAAATAAATTATTGGATCTTTTATATAAAAAATTTTTTTTTCTTTAGTACATTCAAAAATAAATAATATTATTAATATAACAGTAACTAATTCTGAAATTAAAGTTCCAATAGTCAAAGCTACTGGATATAAACCAATTAAATACAGTGGAATTAAATTTTTATAGATCATTTTTTAAATATTTTTTTCTCATCACCCTTTTTAGCGGAATTTCAACAAATTTGTATGAAATAAAAGATATTATAAAAGTGATTATCAAATATACAGAAAATATAAGAGTCGAATTAAAATCAATTTTTAAATTTAAAAGATTTAATATAAATAAGGTAATTAATATAACTGGAAAATGAATAAGATAAATCGAGTAACTTATATCACCAATAAAAGATAATCTTTTCCCAATTTTTGGCATATAGCTATTAATCAAATATAGTAAATTAATTATCCCTGGAAAAAAAATTGTAAGAGAAATAATTTTATTTAATATAGAATTTTCATTAAAAAAAAATAAAATACTTCCAGAAACAAGAATCATAAAACAAAGAAATAAAACTTTATTTTTTTGACTGACCTTGAAATTTTCAATTAAAATATAGCTTAATCCACCTACAAAAAAACAATAACCACCATATCCTAAAAATTTAAATTTAAAAAATAAAATTGAACTTGCAAAAATTATTAAAAATGAAAAAAAAATTATATTTGTTTTTAACGCCAAATAAAAAAAAATTACATACATTAAAAGTTCAACTGAGATCGACCATGACGGTTCATTAAAAGAAGCATATGAACTTAATCCCCATTCATGAATAAGTAGTAAATTGTAAAAAAAATGTTTTAAATCAGCTCGAATTGGATTAATAAAATCGTTACTTTTTAGGAAAAAATATAAGACTAAAACTATCATTAGTGTTAAAAAGTGTAGAGGATAAAGTCGAGAAATTCTTAAAATTAAAAAGTTATAAAAACTAATATTTTTATTTTTGATTTTATTTAAGTATAATTTAAAAAAAATGAATCCAGATAGCAGAAAAAAAAATTGTACAGCTATCCAACCGTGTTCATAAATAAATTTGATATAGTTATAAAAAGGCTGATTAGTTGTAATTAAATCTTTTAAGCTCAAATTATATGCGTAAAAAAGTTTATAGTGAAAAATTGCAACAGATATTGCCGCTATACCACGTGCTATATCTAGTAAATAAAGTCTTTGCATTTAAGGTAAATGATATTTTTAAAAATTGAATTTGTTTTTTATATTTTTAATACATTTGCAAATATAATTTATTTCTTTATTACTCGTTTCTAATCCTGATGGTAAATAAAAACCATACTTACTAATATATTCTGAATTTCTATAATTTTTTTCTAATTTAAGATTATACTTTTTCAACGCATCTTGTTTATTCATAGGCCAAAAAAACTCTCTAGTTTCAATTTTACATTTTTTTAATTCATTTCTAAACTTCATTGCTGTCATTTTTTTGTTTAAAGTTACAATTCCTACAACCCAATAAACATTTTCAATATTATTTAATTTAGGTTTTTGAATATAAATATTTTCACAATCTTTTAGATTATTATAATATTTTTTCCCAATTTCTTTTTTTTTCAATATGATTTTATCTATTCTGTTAATTTGATTTATTCCTAATGCAGCTTGTAAATTTGTGTATCTGTAATTCCAACCAATATCATAATGATTAAATCTATTTTTTTTCCCGAAACATAAATTTTTATAATCGAATATCTTGTCTTTGAATTTCTGAATGCTTGTTAAAATCATTCCACCTTCTCCGGTGGTAATATGTTTATTTGAATAAAGACTAAAAATGCTCAGGTCACCAAAACTACCACATCGTTTGCCTTTGTACTTATGACCAAGCATTTCAGCAGCATCTTCAATCAAAAAAATTTTATGTTTTTTACAAATCTTTTTAATTTTATCTATTTCAATTGGATATCCGTATATATGTGTGGCTATAACTGCTTTTGTTTTTTTTGAAATTTTTTTTTCTATTTGATCTATATTCATGTTCCAATTATAAAAATCACAATCTACTGGGACGGGAATACCTCCCAATTTGATAATAGAAATCGCAGGTGAGATGATTGTAAAATTTGGAATTATAACTTCATCTCCTTTTTTTATGTCCAAAACTTTTAAAGCCACATCAAGAGCCGCTGATCCACTGGACAATGAAGAGCAATATTTTTTTCCAATCAATTTTTTAAATTTATTCTCGAATTTTTGAACTTCTGGGCCAGCTGATGATATCCAATTTTTATTTAAAGATTTTATTAAAATTTTTTTATCTTGTGAATCTAAGCTAAATTTATTTACAGGTATCATTAAATTTTAATATTTATGAAGTTTTTGTTTAATCTGTTTAGAAATTTTTTATCATTTTTATTAAAATTTTTTATAGAGAAATAATTTCCTATTTTCATTTATTGAATTTTAATTTTTTTTAGATTAATAGGATTAAATACTTTTTTATCTTTTTTCATATTATAAGGACCTTGTTTAATCTCTATCATTTGGACTGGAGTAATTGTCTCAAAACCATGCCCATCGTTTATCAAAATTATAATTTGGTCTTTTTTAATTATTTTACTAAAAACATACTTTTCATTTTTTGTATAAAAATCTACTCTTAACTTTCCTTTTTGAATGATTAAAACTTCAGAGGTATAATTTATTACTCTTTTATTCTTAAAATGACGATGAGGTTTGATTATATGTTTTTTTTTGTGGTTAATATGTGCCACCTGATGATTTAAATAATTTGGAGTTAAAAAGTTAACACCTCTTTTGTTTTTATTATAAGTAATCAAATATCCAAATATAATTCCTTTTTTTTTAATTACATGTAACATACAAAATTTATAGTCTCTTATTATTTAAGTTAAGTACCAAATCTTCATTTATTAAAAAATCTTTAATTTTTTTACATACATATTTTATTTGTTTTTTTGATAATTTTGGACTACTTGGCAGAGTTATTCCGTTTGAACCCAAATAATCAGCAACAGGAAATTTATTATTACCATTGTCTTTTTTATATATTGGCATTGTGTGAATAGGATAAAAACAAGGTCTAGTTTCTATTAGATTATTTTCTAAATAATTTCTTAATTTATCTCTAATATTTTTTTTTTTTAAAACAAATGATACTAACCAATATGAATTTTTTTTTTCTTTATTACCATCTAAAAGTTTAATCGGAAGGTTTGCTAAGTTTTTTTTATATTCTAAAAATATCTCTCTTTTTTTTTTTATTATTGATTTTATTCTAGATAACTGTGCATAACCTATGGCCGCACAAACATTTGTCATTCTATAATTATAGCCCAATATATAATGCCAATAAAATTTTTTTTTAGAAACACCTACCATTTTAAGTCTTTCAATTTTTTCAGCTAAAAATTTATTATTAGTAGTTACCATACCCCCTTCACCAGTCGTAATTGTTTTACTGCCAAAAAAACTAAACGTAGAAACATCACCAAAGGTTCCAACATGTTGATTTTTATAAAAAGTTCCTACAGCTTCAGCACAATCCTCAATTAAAAACATTTTATTTTTTTTACAAATTTGTTTTATTTTTTTAATATTACACACATTTCCGTAAATATGAGGAACAATTACAGCTTTAGTTTTTTTTGTTATTTTTTTATTAAATGATTTTTCATCCATTTGCCAATCCAACATATTTGAATCAACAAATTTTACTTTAGCGTTAACATATTTAATTGCATTAACTGTTGAAACATATGTAAATGTAGGTACCAAAACTTCATCATTATTCTTTATACCCAAAGCAACCAAAGCTAAATGCAATGCTACTGTTCCATTGCAAACAGAAATAGCGTATTTTGAGTTAATGTATCTTTTAAATCTATCTTCAAAAAGCTTGACATACTTCCCCCTTGAAGAAATCCAGTTTGTATTTAAACAATCATTTACAAGCTTTTTTTCTTGTTTTCCAATTAAAGGTTCATACAAAAAAACTTTAAATTTTTTCATTAATATCTATATTGTTCATTAAGTTATTCTTATTTAATTTAAAAAATATTGATTATCAAGGCTATTGTGGAATATAAAATATTTTATAATTTAATTTTTAATAATATTATAACCACAAACAATGTTGGATAAAATTAAAAAAAAATTAAATTATAAAGTTTTAGATTATATTTTACCTTTAGTTTTAGTAATAATTTTATTTACCTCGTTAGATATTCCAAAAAAATTGTATAAAATTATTTCAGTTAAATATGAAAATAGATTAGTAAATTATTATGGGCATTGTTCAAAAGAGGGCTATGGTTTCATTAAAGATTTAAAAAAAAAAATATGATTTTAAGTTTAACCCTATTATCGTTAATTATAGAGTTTATCCATCTCCATATTGGATTAGCAGTGATACTTACAAGAAAAAAAATACGAATAATATTATACTAATAAATTATCCAGATAGTTATAATTTAAATTTTAATAAGATTAAAAAAAAAAAATTTATCAGTATTAATCATGTTGAACACTCAACTGGTATTGAGAATATTAATTTTGAACTTCAAGATAGTGATAAAAAATATTTTAAAACAAAAATAAATATTTATAAAAAAAATTTTGAAGGTAATAAATATTTAAAATCATTTGAGGTTGAAAATTCCTATAATAGTAAAATTATTATACCTGTTAATTTTATTTCTGAAAATTTAAATGAAAGACTTAGTAAATTTATTATTGAATTAGAAAATAACAATGTAGAGGTAAAAAATATATATTTTTCAATGCTTCATAAATATGATGTAAAAAAAATGAAAATTTTAGAAAATAAGGGTAATTGCTATTATGTTAAAAAATGAAATTTTAATTATTATTTTACAAAATATTTACTTTTTAAGTCTTTTTGTTTTTCCAAAAATTATTCCAAATAAAAAGATTAATTTTAGTTTTTTTGATCAAATTTCAATTAACATTATAATCATTTTGAATATTCTATTATTTTTTTCTTTTTTTAGTATTAGTTATTATATTTTATTTATTTCGACTTTATTGTTTTCAGTAACATTTTTATTTCTTAATTTTGAATATTATAAAAATCATCTTTTAAGTATAAATTTTATAATATTTTTTTCACTAAGTTTAGTTTTGTCATTAGATATAGCTTATGAATTAATTTTTGACTGGGATACAAAGTCTTTTTGGTATCAAAAAACATTGAATTTTTATCAAAATCAGTCAATAAATAATTTATCAAATCTTCCTGTAGCTGATTGGCCACATTTAAGTTCTTTCGTTTGGTCTTTTTTTTGGAAATTTCCTTTTGATAGTTATGAATATTTAGGTCGATTATTTTTTAGTTTTTTTTATTTAGTTTCTATTTTTTCAATATCTGAAATTTTAAATAAAAATTTGAGTGTAAGAACCTCCCTATCAATAATATTAGTTTTATTAACTTATAAATATGATTTTTTTTCAGGAGAGGCTGACATATTTATATTTTCTGTTCTAATATTTATTACTAAGATTTTTTATCTTTTATTTAATGAAAAAAAAATGGAAATAAAATTATTTCTTTTAATCTTAATTTTATTTTCAGTTAATTTATTACTCTGGATAAAACTTGAGGGAATTGTATATGCATCTATATTTATATTTATTTCATTATTTTTTAAAAATATAACTTTGAAACATAAATTGTTTATGGTCAATTTTTTTTTGATAATGGTAATTGCTAAGTTTTATCTAATAAATTATTTAGGATTAAATATCAATTCTAAATGGTTTGAATTCAATCAAACTCTAAATTTTGATATTGAAGTTTTATCTAATAAAATATTAATACTCTTAAAATACTTTTTGTATTATTCATTTAATCTTCCAATATATTTGTTACTTTTTGTTTCATTAATTATATTTTATAGTAAAGCAAAAATTTTAACTGATTATGAAAGATTTTTATTTTATTCAATTTTTTTAAATATATTATTTTTAATAACTGCGTTTCTTTTCAAAACTGATGATATTGAGTGGCAAATTAAGAGTTCTCTTAAAATGTTCATGTTAAACTCATCAGGTATGTATATTTCGATGATAATCTTAAGTTTAAATAGAATAAATGTTTTAATTAAAAAATAATTTATGTACTCAATAATACTTCCTGTTTTTAAAGAATTAGAAAATTTAAAAATTCTGGTACCTGAAATTAAAAATGTACTTAAAGAGAAAAAATATGAAATAATAATTATAGATGATAATAGTGATGATGGAACTTCTGAGTATATTCAAAGTAATTTTCCTGAAATAACTTATTTAAATAGAAAATTAAAGGAACCTAGTCTGGGTGCTTCAGTAGGTGATGGTATTAAAATATCCAAATATCAATTTATTATGGTTATGGATAGTGATTTGAGTCATAACACAAATTATTTATTAGAGATGATTGAGTATCAAAAAGTTGAAAATTATAATCTAATCTGCTGTTCTAGATTTTTTCAAATTAAACCTAAAGATTTTTCAATAAGATTTTATTTAAGTAAAATTTATTGTTATTTCTTAAAAATATTTTTAAGTTTACAGACTAATGATGCTTTATCAGGTTTTTTTTTATTAGAAAAAAAATGCCTTGACAATACTTATTTTGACGAAATTTTTTATGGGTATGGTGATTTTTATTTTAGGTTATTGTTTTATTTAAAAAAAAAAAAAATTAAATATACAAACATAGGTTTTAAATGGCAAAACAGAAAATTAGGAGAATCAAAAACAAAATTTTTAAGTATATTTGTTAAATATACTTTTGAGGCCGTTAAATTAAAGTTTAAAAATTAATAATAAAGATAGTTATTTTTAAAATATAAATGATGATTAATAAAAATAGTTATAGTGTAATTTTACCAACTTTAAATGAAGTAGGTCACATCAATTCTCTTATTTCTGACATATCAAACATTTTTATAAAATTTGACCTCAAATTTGAAATAATTATTGTTGATGATAATTCTACAGATGGAACCTTGGTTGAAATCGAAAAAATTAAAAATCTCCAAATAGTAATTCAACAAAGGATTAATAAAAAAAAAAGTTTAGTAGATTCTTTAAATGAAGGTATAAAAATTGCCAGATATAATAAAATAATTTGGCTAGATGCAGATTATTCACATCCTCCTGAATTAATAAAAAAATTTATTAATATGAATGATAAAGATGATTTAGATGTAATAGTTGGATCAAGATTTCTCAAAGAAAGTAAAAGATATTATGAAGATAAACAACAAAAACCAGCAACAATTGATGTTATGAGTATTTTTTTAAATAAGGTTTGTAATTTTTTTTTATTTGATGATTTTAAGGACTATACCAGCGGCTATATTTGTATAGATAAAAATATTCTTAAAAATTTAAAATTAAAAGGATATTATGGAGACTATTTCATAGTTTTTATATCAAAATTAAAAACTATAAATAAAAAAATAATTGAAATACCTTTTACTGAAAAAGAAAGGGCAAGTGGTGTTTCAAAAACAACTGGAAATAAAATTGATTTTATTTTAAAGTGTTTTTTTTATTTTTTTGCGATTATAAAAAGCACTATAATTAAACATTCTAAATTTCTTTTTTGACAAAACTGTAAAAAAAATTTTTCTTAAAAACTTTAAAATTATTTTTTTTATAATATTTTGCTGCAGCAAAATTATCATTTTCAAAAGAAGCATAAATACCACTATATTTTGAATTTGTTACTTTTCGGTGAAGTTTTTCAATTTCATAATGAATTCTTTTTTTTAAATTTTGATTTTTTTTTTCATTATTTTTAATTATGAGATGCATTAATTGAATAAATTTTTTCGGCCTTTTGTGAATTTTAAAAAAAAATTTAATATTTGCAAAAATTAAGAAAAAATTTTTCATTGGGTGTTTAAAAATATTTTTAATTAAAATATCTTTAATCTTAGTTTCATTAAAAATATCAACATAAGAAATATAGCTTATAATTTTTTTGTTATGAGTAATATAAAAAGAATTTTTGTAATTTAACTTAAAAGTTTCGAAAAAAAAATTATACCCAAATATTTGATACGTAGTATTTTTAATATTCTGAGTCAAAAATTTAAATATTTTTTTTATGTTTTTATGGGATAAATCTTGATGATTAAATCTATGTATTTTAAGTGGTTTATTCATTGACTATAATAAAAATTTGAACCTAACAAAAATAATCCAAAATATAAAAACAAAATTATAAGATTAATCTTATTTTCCCCAATAATTTTATTTAATTGCCCACCAATAGTAATTGTTGTTAAAGATAAAATTAAAAGAGGATCAAAATATTTTTGATAAATTATTGCTACTGGAAATGAAAAAGCTATACATAAATATATTATGAAATTATTTAAATTTAAATTTAATAATAATAACAAAAACCCAAAATATGCTGAAAAATAAAATAGTAAATTATTATTGAATATTTTCGAAATTTTGAAAAATATACCACCACCAAATTCATTAAAATTTATAGGATTAAAAAAAACAATAAAAACAAAAACTATTAATGCAGAAATACAAATTAATAATTTCCTAATAGTAAAAATTTTTTTAAATGTTTTAAAAACGTTAAAGTAAAATGGAATTGTATAAAAAAAATATAAAGATAAAAAAACTAAAATATTCGAAATAACTGAAAATTTAAAAATAGATTCTTGATTGTTATTTAATTCATAATTTGAAAGATATTGAATTAAAACAAAATAATAATAAATAAAATATGGTACAAAAATAGCTGTTAAATAAATGATTAATTTAAAATTTTTTTTTAAATTATAAATTTTGAAGAGCTTTACAAAATAAAAAATAAAAAAAACAATGTAGTACTGTCTTATGTAAGTGGCAATACTTAAATATATTAAACATACTATTATCTCTTTAGTAGAACTTCCTTTTTTTAAACATAAAAATTTACTTACAGATAAAATAAAAAAAAGTAATGCAAAATTATCAGTTGTCATCCAGACAGAAGATGATCGAAAATAGGGTGATAAAAATATTAACAAGGAAAAGAAAAAAAGATAATTTCTATTAGTATTTCTAAATTTTTTTTTTAATGAAGTGTAAAATATAAGAGGTATGAAGGATGAAATTAGAATATAAGAAAATTTTGTAAAAAAAATACCAAAAACTTTTTCAAGAGAAGAAACAAAAATATAAAAGAAAGGAGATTGTACTTGATTGGAACTAATGAAATAGTTAAATCCTTCAAATATGCCTTGATTAAAATTATCAATAAATGGCCTTGTAATTTGATTATCTAATCTAGATCCACCGCTTGAGTTTTCACCAAAATAAAACGATAAAAATAATGAAAATACTAATAGAAGAAAAAGAGATAGCCTTGTACTTTCTTGATGATGCATTTTATAAGACATATGCAAAATTTTTATATTAAAATAAATTAAATGAAAGTCTCAATATTAATAAGTAGTTTTAATAAAGGTAGATTTATTAAGGAATGTATTGAGTCTTGCTTAGCTCAAGAAGATGAAAACTTTGAAATTATTTTATTTGATAATAATTCAAATGATGAAACAGATAAAATTTTAGCAAATTATCAGAAAAAGATTAAAATTTGTAAAAGAGAGAGAATTTCAAATTTTCCTGCTATAAATCAAATAGATCTTTTGGAAAAAGCATACAAAATTTCAAATGGTGAAATAATTTGTTTATTGGATGCAGATGATTATTTCATCAAAAAGAAAATCAAATTTGTAAGAAATTTTTTTAAAGAAAATAAAGAAATAGATGTTTTATTTAATTTACCGTTAATACAAAAAGGTGAAAAATTAACAAAATTTAATCTTAAAAAGAAATTAATAAATAACATATGGGAAACAATTATTCCTACAAGTTCCATATGTTTTAAAAGTTCCTTTTTTGAAGAATGTATAAAAAGAAATATTTTTAAAAATTTCAATTTTCTTGAAATAGATTTTAGACTAAATGTTTTTAGTAAAAATGTAAAAAAAAAATTTGCTATTTTAGATGAGCCTCTAAACGTTTATAGGTATGTTGAAAATGGCATAATGAGTCATAATAAAAAATATTCCTCTAATTGGTGGAAAAAAAGACTTCAAGCACATGAGTACATGAAAAAAATTTATTTAGAGAATAATAAAGATTATAAGAACATTGATTTTAATATTACTAAAATATTAGTAAACTTTTTCAAAATTTTTAAATCATAGATGAATTTATTTTTTTATTTAACTTATTATTTCCTAATTTCATTTTCAATTATTGGATACGGATACTTTTTTAAAACTTTATTTATGAAGGGAGAAAAAAATAATTTAGGTTATTTAGGAATTTACGGAATTTTTTCATTAATAATAATATCTTATTTATCAAATTATTTGATTTCTCATAATCATCTTTTTAATTCTATATTATGGTTAATTGGATTGGCAATTTTTATTTTATTTATCAAAAAAAATTATTTTTTAGAAAAAAAACAATTTAAATTTATATCAATTATATTTCTATTTCTCACAGTAGCTATTTTTGCCGCCAAAAATCATGATGACTTCCCATATTATCATTTTGCTTATACTCATTTATTAACATCATCAAATTTATTGATTGGTCTAGGTCAATTTAATCATGGTTTTAAAACACCCTCTTCGATTTTTTATTTTGCCTCATTTTTTTATCTTCCAAAAGTAAATTATCAACTAATTCATTTGGCACCTATTTTTTTTGTAGGTTTTGTAAATTTCATTTTTTTAGAAAAAATTTTTAAATTTCTAAAAGAAAAAAAGGAATTATATTTAGTTATTTTTTCTGTATTATCGTTAGCAATAATAAATATTTTTTTTTATCGTCTTGCAGAACATGGAACTGATAGAACTGCTCAAATATTAATTTTTTTATTAATTTTTGAAATTTTTCAATTAATAAATTCCAAAATTGATGAAGAAAAAGTCGATTTAAATAACATATTAATAATTTGCACAATTATCATTTCTTTAAAAGTCTTTTATTTTATTTATCTATTAATATTTCTTGTAATAATTTTTTATCAAAAAAGTTTATTACTTTTTTTACTGACAATATTTAAAAATAAAATAACTTATATTTGTCTGTTATTAATAAGTTTGATTTTATTAACAAATATATTTAACACAGGTTGTTTAATTTATCCTTTACCAGCATCTTGTGTTTTCAATTTTACATGGTCTTTACCGATAGAAGAAGTAAAACATTTAAACCAGTGGTATCAACAATGGTCTAAAGCAGGAGCTACACCACATTTCAGGGTCGAAAACCCAGAATTATACATTCAAAATTTAAATTGGCTTTCAAATTGGATTGATTTTTATTTTTTTAATAAAGTTTCAGATTATTTGGCCGGTCTAATATTTTTGGTAATATTATTTTTTTTAGTTTTTCATAAAAATTTTAAAAGTAAAATTTTTAAAAGGAATTTTTGGTCAATTTATTTAATACTATTAATTTTATTTATTGAATGGTTTCTTTTTCATCCAGCATTAAGATATGGGGGATACCATTTAATAGCTTTATTAATCTTTATCCCTTTTTCAGTTTATTTTGAAAATCTATTAGTGATTAATGATAAAAATATCAAAAGATTAAAAGTATTTATTATTTTGATATTTTTTATTTTTTTTATGAGAAATCTAGATAGAATTTATAAGGAGCATAAAATATACGATTACAATTTTCTTAAATATCCGTCTTATAATCTTGAATTTGAAAATTTTCAAATTTCATCAAGAATTATGAATATTAAAAATTGTTTAAAAGGATTAGAGTGTAATGAAGAACATATTGAGGTCAAAAAAAAATATATTTTTAATATTTTTGTAAGAAAATGAAATTTATTCTTAATTTTGTATTGTCTGTGATTGACTACAGTCACAAAAAAAAGATTCTTAAATTTTTAAAGCATTCTCTACCAACTAGACCTATTAGTGTTATTGACATAGGTGCACATCACGGAGAAACATTGAAACTTTTTATTAGAAACTTTGATATTAAACAGTTGATTTGTTATGAAGCTAGCGAAGATAATTTTTTAAAGCTTAAAAATTTGGTAAATAATTTAAAAAAGAAAATTAATATCCAAATTTTCAATAAAGCAATTGGAGACACCAAAAGAGTTGTAACTTTTAATCAAACATCCGAATCGTCATCGTCAACTTTTTCAAAAATCAACTTTAATAGTAAGTATTTTAAAAGAAAATATTATATTTTGAAATTTTTTTTTAACAAAAAATATATATCTAAAAGCTATAATCTTGAACTTAATACTCTCAAAGATGAAATAAATTTACATAAATTGGAAAATATAGATCTTCTTAAAATTGATACTGAAGGTTTTGAGTTTGAAATTCTTAAAGGACTTCAGGATAGTACGGGTATGATAAAATTTATATATTTTGAACACCACTTTGACCAAATGATAATTAAAAATTATACTTTCAGAGATATTAATCAGCTATTAATAAAAGCTGGTTTTAAAAAAGTATTTAAGATAAAAATGCCCCTTAGGAAAACTTTTGAATATATTTATGCTAATAAAAGAAACTAAGTCTAGAATATTCTTAAATAAAATATATTACTAAGTTTATGAAAAAAAAAATTGCTCTAATTTTTGGTATCACAGGTCAAGATGGCTCATATTTAGCATCCTTTTTATTAAAAAAAAATTATATAGTTCATGGTGTTAAAAGAAGGTCATCTTCAATAAATACAAATAGGGTTGATCATATTTATCAAGACCCTCATGTTAAAAATAGAAATTTTATTTTACACTATGGTGATGTTACGGACACTCTATCTGTATCATCCATTATAAAAAAAGTTCAACCAGATGAAATTTATAATTTAGCTGCTCAATCACATGTTGCTGTATCATTTGAAGTTCCAGAGTATACCGCGAATGCTGATGCAGTTGGAGCTTTGAGAATTTTAGAGTCAATACGTTTTCATAAATTGGAAAATAAAACGAAATTTTATCAAGCAGGAACTTCCGAAATGTTTGGTAAAGTTGCAGAAACACCTCAAAGTGAAAAAACTAAATTTCATCCAAGAAGCCCTTATGGAGTTGCAAAAGTTTATGCTCACTGGATTACTGTTAACTACAGAGAGGCTTATAATATTTTTGCTTGTAATGGAATTTTATTTAATCATGAAAGCCCGGTAAGAGGTGAAACATTTGTAACTAGAAAAATTGTCGTTGGTTTGGTTAAAATTAAACTTGGATTACAAAAAAAATTATTTCTTGGAAATTTAAATGCAAAAAGAGATTGGGGACATGCTAAGGATTATGTTGAAGCCATGTGGCTTATCCTTAGACAAAAAAAAGCAGAAGATTATGTAATTTCAACTGGAAAACAATATTCAGTTAAATATTTTGCAACTCTAGTTTTAAAAGAATTAAATATTAAACATAAATGGATCGGAACAGGTATAAATGAAAAATGTATAAATGATAAAAATGAGATAATTATTGAAGTAAACAAAAAATACTTCCGACCACTTGAGGTAGATACATTGTTAGGTGACTCCAGAAAAGCTAGAAAAAATTTGAATTGGAAACCTAAATTTAATATTCATGACTTAGTAAATGAGATGGTTCAATCTGAACTTCAAATCAATGAATAAAAATTTAAAGATCTATATAGCAGGGCACAATGGATTAGTGGGTAGCGCTATATTGAGACTATTAAAAAAAAAAGGTTTTAATAAAATTATTACTGCTTCAAGATCTAAACTTGATTTAACTAATCAAGTAAAGGTTTTCAATTTTTTGAAAAGAAAAAAACCAGATATTATTTTTTTAGCTGCAGCTAAAGTTGGAGGAATTGCTACAAATAACAAGTTAAGAGGTCAATTTATTTATGAAAATTTGACTATTCAAAACAATATAATTCACTCAGCTTTTTTAAATAAAATAAAAAAATTGATTTTTTTAGGATCAAGTTGCGTTTATCCGAGGGATTGCAAACAACCTATTAAAGAGGAATATCTATTAACTGGACCTTTAGAAAAAACAAATGAACCATACGCTATTGCTAAAATTGCAGGTATCAAACTTTGTGAAAGTTATAACAAACAATACAAAACAAATTATTTATGTTTAATGCCATGCAATACTTTTGGAATTAATGATAATTTTAATTCAGAGACATCTCACTTTTTTCCTGCACTTATTAAGAAAATTTATAATCAATCAAAAAAAAAAAAGAAAGCCATTACTTTATGGGGCACAGGTACACCAAAAAGAGAACTTATTTTTGTAGATGATTTAGCAGAGGCTTGTATTTTCTTTATGACAAAAAAGACAAAGCATAGTTTAATAAATATTGGTACAGAGAAAGAAATGACAATTAAGGCCTATGCAGAATTTGTAAAAAAAAAAATAAAGTCAAAAATTAATATTAAGTTTGATGATAATAAATTAATTGATGGTACTCCAAGAAAAATATTGAGCTGTAAAATAGCTAAATCTTATGGGTGGAAAAGTAAGATTTCTCTGGATAAAGGTTTTGATATAACTTTTAAATATTTTTTAGAAAATTAAGATGAATTTATCAAGAATTAATGTTTACTTTAAAAATTTATTTGCTATAAATCTTTCGCCTGGTGATTATTGCGAAAGGGTTATACCCGATCCCATTCCGAACTCGGAAGTCAAGCCTTTCTGCGCCAATGGTACTTTGTCTTAAGACACGGAAGA
>MDTG01270375.1_pt1 | contig 42669 bp, 37 predicted proteins | sample 811421 | NCBI WGS metagenome assembly MDTG01 (sample SAMN05326645, study PRJNA326480) | marine metagenome | isolation source: seawater | place: Pacific Ocean: South East | collected 2011 | reverse complement strand
CTGGAGTTGATGCGAGTTCAGCGGCTGCACCTGCACTGTCTGCTGCACTGATTGGGGCAATGTTATGCCGATCAAGAAAAGTTTTTGCTTGTGGTAAAAGAACTAGGTGGGCGCGAACAGACTTAACGTCCTGCAACCTTGTGCCCGAATTAGCCATCAGGCAGATTCTGACGCGGGTAAAAGCTTCGTCAATAATGTGCAGACCCGATTCTGGTAGTAGCCGGTGAATGTCAGCCACCCTTCCATAGGTTGAGTTTTCGACAGGGACCATGGCGTGATCGGCACGTCCCTCTAGCACGGCTTCAATCATATCTTCGAAGCTAGGACAGGGTAGGGGGTCTAATTCTTTTCTAGCAGCTGTGCATGCTTCATGTGAGTAGGCCCCTAAAGCGCCCTGAAAGGCTATTCGATTGGTCATTTGGCCACCATTTTTGCGTTTTGGTCGTTTAGTCGCGGCTTCTACACCTTGCATAATCGAATAGGAAGCGGGTAAACAACGTCAATTAAGAATTTTTCACGGAGTGCAGGCTATGCTTGATACTATGACACTCACTAAAATCACCGGTGCTTTTTGTGGGTCTTTATTAGTTTTCCTGTTAGGCAGTTGGGTAGCAGAAGAACTGTATCACGCGGATCACGGACACGGTAAAAAACACACGGTTGGTTACGAAATTTATGTAGAGGAGCCGGAAGAGCTGGAAGATGCAGTCGATGAAGAGTTAAACTTTGATGCTTTGATAGCTGCCGCAGACTTAGCTAAAGGCGCAAAGGTTTTTGGTAAATGTAAAGCTTGCCACAAGTTGGAAGATGGAGCTAAAGGAACAGGACCGCATCTCTATCAGGTTGTCGATAGGGCAGTTTCTTCGGTAGAGGGTTATGGATACTCAGGCGCCTTAGTAGCAGTTGCGGACGTCTGGACTGCTGTTGAACTTAATGGGTTTTTGGAAAATCCCAAAAACTATGCGCCTGGAACTAAAATGGGCTTTGCAGGGCTTAAAAAACCTGAGGATCGTGCAAATGTTATTGCGTATCTTAAGTCTGTGAACTGACGGGGAATTTGAAGAATAATTGTGTCGAAATTTTCACTCTGGGTTTTTTTGCCTTTGAGATAGTTGGGGGTTGAACGTAGTCATGGCGACTTCGCAAACTACGCTAATTTTTGTCACTCTTATGGGGGAAAACAGTCGTGATAAAATTTCCAAACAAAAAAGCTAACAGCTTTATAACCAATACTAAGCGCACTAGAAGCAACCTATTAAAAGCAATTTTTTTAATTCTTGGCTTTTTCCTTGTAACGACTGCAATGGCAGAGCAAAAGACTATAAAAAGTCATGGTTATTCGTATTTTGGCGATTTGAAATACGATTCAGACTTTCATCATCTCGACTATGTAAACCCCAAAGCACCTAAGGGCGGTGAAATTTCAACTTGGGGCTTTGGTACCTTTGACTCAATGAACCCTTATTCGAGGAAGGGCCGAGCTGCGGCGTTGGCTTCGGCTGCTTTTGAAAGTTTAATGACCGGTACTGCTGATGAAATTGGCGCTCTTTATGGCCTACTGGCCAGCGGTTTAGAGTATCCTGAAGATCTTTCGTACGTGATTTTTGAAATCCGACCAGAGGCTCGATTTTCTGATGGTACAGCTGTTACCGCTGAGGATGCAAAATTTACATATGAACTTTTCCTTAAAGAAGGACTTCCAAGTTATAAGGCTGTGCTTGCTGAGATCGTTGAAGGTGCCGAGGTTTTAGGACCTCGCAGGATAAAATATACTTTTAAGCTAGATTCACCCGAACGTGATCGTATACCATTGGTTGGCGGGTTCCCTGTAAAATCAAAAGCATGGTTCGAGAAAACGGGTGCGGGGATTGATGAAAATAGAATGGTTCCAGCCATCGGTTCGGGGCAGTATGTTTTAGACTCATTTGAAGTGAATAGGTGGGTTAAGTATAAACGAAATCCTGACTATTGGGGTAACGATCTTCCGATCAACCGAGGGCGTGGCAATTTTGATGTTATTCGTGTGGAGTACTTCGCAGACGGCAATGCGGCGTTTGAAGGTTTCAAATCCGGAGCCTACACCTTCAAGTTAGAAAATTCATCAAAGACTTGGGCAACTGGATATGATTTTCCTGCTTTAAATGATGGTTACGTTATAAAGAAAACGCTTCCAGATGGAGGCATCGCTACCGGTCAGAGCTTTGTAATGAATTTGCGTCGCCCGCAGTTTCACAACATCCTTGTGCGCGAGGCGATTGCACATCTCTTTAATTTTGAATGGTCGAATGAGTCCCTTTTTTACGGTCAATACGCCCGTGTGCACTCATTTTGGGAAAACTCAGAATTTGCTGCAACTGGAAAGCCGACTGAAGCAGAACTGGCTCTCTTAGAGCCTTTGGCAGATGTGCTCCCCGACGGTATATTAACCGAAAAGCCTGTTATGGGTGTCACTTCCGGCATGCGTGCAACAGATCGCAATAACCTACGCATAGCTTCTAACTTACTTGCCGAGGCTGGCTGGATAGTGGGAGACGATGGATTGCGACGTAATTCAAATGGAGACACTTTAAAAGTTGAGCTTCTGGAACGTAGTCCTGCATTTGACAGAGTAGTTTTACCGTTTGTTGAAAATTTGAAATCAGTCGGTATTGATGCGATATATAACCGGGTAGACCCTGCACAATATACCGATCGCACCCGAAATTATGACTTTGACATAATAACTGACCAGTTCCCCATGAGTATGGAACCTGGATCCAGTCTTAAACAGTATTTTGGGTCAGAAACTGCTGACGAATCTGTCTTTAATACCATGGGAATTAAATCTGAAGGTATTGATGCGTTGATTGAGAATGTTGTAAATGCAACCGATACAGAAACTTTAAAAATTAGTGTTATGGCTCTGGATCGTGCGCTACGAGCTTATCGGTTTTGGGTTCCGCAATGGTATAACGCCACCCATCGTGTTTCTTATTGGGACATGTATGAACACCCTGAAAACATCGCGCCATATTCACTTGGCCAGTTAGATTATTGGTGGTATAATGCAGAAAAGGCGCGATCCCTGACTGAAAGCGGTGTTCTGAGGTAGTCACATCATGGGCGCATACATCGCTCGGCGATTACTTCTCGTAATCCCAACGCTGTTTGGGATTTTGGTAATAAATTTTGCCATGGTGCAATTTGTTCCCGGCGGTCCAATCGAACAGATCATCGCTAACTTGGAAGGCCAGGGTGATGTTTTTGAGAGCTTTGCTGGATCCAACGATGACTCTGGGGGCCCGTTGTCTGAAGGAGGGGAAGATTATGTTGGCGCACGCGGCTTACCCCCTGAATTTATAGCGGAGTTGGAAAAAGAGTTCGGTTTTGATAAGCCTCCATTAGAGCGTTTTCTAAAAATGGTGTGGAATTATATCCGCTTTGATTTTGGTGAAAGTTATTTCCGTTCAATCAGTGTAGTTGATCTGGTGATCGAAAAAATGCCCGTTTCTATCTCTTTAGGACTTTGGTCGACCTTGATAGCTTACGTTGTTTCCATCCCACTTGGCATTGGAAAAGCCGTTCGGGACGGGACGCGTTTCGATACGCTGACCAGCTCAATTATTATCGTAGCATATGCGATACCTGGATTTCTATTTGCAATTCTTTTGTTGGTACTGTTTGCAGGTGGTTCTTATTACCAAATATTCCCATTGCGCGGCCTAACCTCAGAAAATTTTTCGGACCTGTCATTGATAGGTAAAATTGGCGATTATTTTTGGCACATCGCTTTACCGGTGATAGCTTCAACAATTTCTGCCTTTGCGACGCTTACGCTTTTGACCAAAAATAGTTTTTTAGATGAAATCCAAAAGCAATATGTAATTACCGCCCGTGCAAAGGGAGTAAGTGAGTTTGGAGTTCTCTATGGCCACATATTCCGTAACGGCATGCTTATTGTAATTGCTGGTTTTCCCAGTGTCTTTATTGGTGTTTTTTTTGGTAGCTCTCTGATTATTGAAACCATCTTTTCACTTGATGGTCTTGGGCGGATGGGATTCGAGGCCGCTGTAGCACGGGATTACCCTGTGATTTTTGGAACACTGTTTGTTTTCGGCCTTATGGGGCTTGTAGTCGGTATTTTGTCAGATCTTATGTATGTGTTTGTTGACCCGAGAATTGATTTTGAAAGGCGAGAAGGGTGATTAAATTGTCACCCCTCAACCAGCGTCGTTGGCGCAATTTTAGTTCTAACAGAAGAGCATTTTGGTCGCTGATTATCTTTAGCTTTATTTTTTTTGTGTCATTGTTTGCTGAATTGATAGCAAATGATAAACCTATCCTTGTCAAATATCGTGGTGAGTATTTTACTCCTATTTTCAACTTTTATCCTGAAACTTCATTTGGAGGTGATTTCAAAACAGAAGCGGTGTACAGCGATCCTGTAGTGAAATGTTTGATCCGTAGCGGCGGCATTGATAAGTGCTTTGACGAACCCGAAAAAACTATTGGAGACATTGACGCGAGTGATTTTGATGAAACGATTGATGGCTATGAAAGAGGTTGGGCACTTTGGCCTATTATCCCATATTCCTATGACACTTCAGTCGAACGTCCTGGAGCAGCACCCTTACCACCAAATGGGCAAAACCTTCTCGGGACCGATGATACAAAGCGCGATGTCTTGGCAAGGATAATATACGGATTTCGACTATCGATCATTTTCACTATCATTGTCACAACACTTTCAAGCATCATTGGAATTATAGCGGGAGCAGTACAAGGATTTTTTGGAGGTCTTACGGACCTTCTTTTCCAACGGTTCATAGAAATTTGGAGTGGTATACCTTCGCTTTATGTCATCATCATTATGTTCGCGATTTTGGGACGAAGTTTCTGGCTCCTTGTCCTATTAACGGTCCTCTTTGGTTGGGTCGGGCTTGTGGGCTTGGTAAGAGCAGAGTTCTTACGGGCCCGAAACCTGGAATATGTTCGCGCAGCGCGTGCGCTTGGCGTTAGTAATTGGAAGATTATGTTTCGACACATGTTGCCCAATGCGATGGTAGCCACGCTTACTTTCCTCCCTTTTATCGTGACGGGCACGATTGGAGCTCTTGCAAGCCTTGATTTCTTGGGCTTTGGCCTTCCGTCTTCAGCACCTTCTTTGGGCGAATTGACACTGCAAGCAAAGCAGAATTTGCAAGCACCATGGTTAGCTTTTAGTGCGTTTTTCACTTTCGCGATTATGTTAGCCTTATTGGTTTTTATATTTGAAGGGTTGCGCGATGCTTTTGATCCAAGAAAGACATTTCAATGAGCCTTCTAAAGGTCAGAAACTTGAAAGTAAGTTTTTCCCAAGACGGCAGTCTTGTTGAAGCCGTAAAAGGGATTTCTTTTGAGGTTGCTCGTGGTGAAGTTTTGGCGTTGGTGGGAGAAAGTGGTTCGGGTAAGTCTGTTACGGCTTTGAGTACGGTATCATTGCTTGGAGAAAATGCTGAAATCTCGGGTTCAATATGGTACAATGAGTATGAGATGATTGGGGCGTGTTTGGATAGGCTTCAAACTGTCAGAGGCAACGATATCAGTTTTATTTTTCAAGAGCCAATGACCTCACTTAACCCTCTTCACACTATCCAGAAACAACTTATGGAATCGCTTGCGCTACATCAGGGCCTTGTTGGGGAAGTCGCGCGTGCACGGGTACTTTGTTTGCTAGAACGGGTTGGCATTACAAATGCTAAAGAGCGTTTGGCGGCTTTTCCTCATCAGCTGTCGGGTGGGCAGCGCCAGCGTATAATGATCGCCATGGCGCTAGCTAATGAACCGAGATTGCTTGTAGCTGACGAGCCGACAACCGCTCTGGATGTTACGATTCAAGCGCAAATTTTAAACTTACTGTTAGACCTTAAGCGTAACGAAAATATGGGTATGCTTTTCATCACGCATGATCTTGGCATTGTAGGGCAGATAGCCGATCGAGTTTGTGTAATGCAGGATGGCCTTATTGTTGAAACAGGCATGACATCCGAAATATTTGCAAGGCCACAGCACCCTTACACACAAAAACTTTTAAGTGCGCACTCTAGCATTACGACTGAGAGTGTTTCGGCTAATGCGCCAATTGTTGCAGAGACCCAACACGCAAAAATATGGTTTCCAATCCAGCGTGGGTTTTTTAAACGAACGGTGGGCTACGTGAAGGCGGTGAACGATGTAACACTTACTATTCGGGTAGGTGAAACAGTTGGGATAGTTGGGGAAAGTGGTTCGGGAAAATCCACTCTTGCCATGGCGATTATGCGGCTAATCGCATCCAAAGGAGAAATACGCTTTGAAGGACGGAACCTGAATGCCTTAAGGACCAAAGATTTACGCAGCCTTAGACAGGATATGCAGATTGTTTTTCAGGACCCATATGGATCACTTTCACCGAGGATGACTTGCGCGCAAATTATTGCGGAAGGCTTAAACGTACATGGCTCTCCAGACAATCGAAACCATGAAGAAATCGTTAATGAAATTTTGATCGAAGTTGGTCTTGATCCGGGAATGATGGCTCGGTATCCACATGAGTTTTCTGGTGGTCAAAGGCAGCGTATTGCGATTGCTCGAGCCATGGTGTTGCGTCCCAAACTCGTTGTTTTAGACGAACCAACTTCAGCCCTTGATATGACCGTACAAGTACAGATCATTGATCTTTTGCTGAGCTTGCAAAAAAAATATGGGCTTGCTTATCTTTTCATTAGCCATGACTTGAAAGTTGTTAGGGCTATGTCTCACTATGTTTTGGTTATGAAAGACGGTGATATTGTTGAAGAGGGACCTGTCAACAACATTTTTGACTCACCTCAAAGCGATTACACCAAAAAACTAATGCAAGCGGCGTTTGACATAACAAGGATTTAAGCTTCGCAGGATCAAAAGGATATGATATTTCACCCTGGACCACGCGTTGAACAGGCAACGTTTCTGGCCTTAAGCCTTCTACAGGCGCGACTTGCGGCGTCTTCACTCAGCCCGACAAAATTCGCCCCAAATCCGCGACTGTTTTCAACTACTCGCCGCAAAGACCCGTCAAGCGTACTCATCTCTGCTAGCGCGGTCTTGAGTAGCATTTTTTCTGCTGCATAGCGGCTTTTGAAATACCCCACATTAATCGCCCAATCTCCCCCACCAGAGTTTGAAAGGCTCATTACAACCTCAGGTTCTTTCGTTTTTTTAATTTTGATTATATTTTTTGTTTGGTCTACTTGGGCTCCAGTTATTAAGGCCATAGCGGTTTCTTTTCTTGTGGAATTAAGATGGGCCAACGTTAACGCTTGGGCAACACCAGTTTTGATGTCAAGGGACGCTACTATTAGGTTATCTACTGAAGAAGTTGGTCGGATTTTTGGCCTGAGGCTTGTGTCGACAGCCGTTTTGCGACTGACTATGCGGGCTAATGGCACATTCTTGTCAAAGCCTGCATAGTTGGGCTTATTTGGTTGAATCACCTTAACATTACTTGGCGCTTTATTAAAGCCTAAATTGAGGAGTTTTGCCACTTGTGCGTTGCGCGTCTTTGTGGATCGGCCACCAAATACAGTTGCGATAATTCGCTCACTTCCCCGTTCAGCAGATGCTACGAGGTTAAATCCTGCTGCGTTTGTATAGCCTGTTTTAATCCCGTCTGCACCTTTGTAGTCTCGTAAAAAACGTCGATTAGTATTGGGAACGGACTTTGAACCGACACTAATGGTTGTACGAGAGAACAGGTGGTAGTAGCCGGAAAAGTCATAAAACAGGTGCCGTCCGAGAATCGTCATATCTCTTGCAGTAGAAAGATGACCTTTCTCTGTAAGGCCATGCGCATTTTTGAAGGTTGTACGCGTCATTCCTAGAGCCTTTGCAGTTCTATTCATCCGGCGAGCAAATGCGGCCTCGGATCCTTCTATTGCCTCTCCAAGGGCTGTGGCAGCATCGTTTGCAGATTTTACTGCCGCAGCTCTAATCAGATAACGTAAACGTACGCGCTGGCCTTCTCTAAGCCCAAGTTTCGATGGAGGCTCTGAAGCAGCTTTTCTGGAAATTCGAACCCTTTTGTCAGGAGATATTTCGCCATTTTCAATGGCTTCAAACACAACGTAAAGTGTCATCATTTTGGTGAGCGATGCTGGATGCAGTCGCGTGTCAGCATTTTCCGATGAAAGAACCTTGCCCGTCCGAGCATCCATTACCATGGCGGCATAAGGTGCTGCCATGGTGGTCAAGGGTAAAACGTTGGATACCCAAATTGTTACAACTACTACTATCCAGACCTTTGAAGGTCTTTTACGCCTTCTCAACATGAAGACCGTCCTTATCTGCCTCAATTGCCGATTTTTCGACTTTGCTTATTAAGCGAAGCACTACCACAGATCCGATTCGGAATAAAGTATTCAATATCGAGGTCAAATTATCAAAAACGGATAGAAGTATTAGCACATACTGGTAGGTTTATATCATAATCTACTAATTGCGCTAAATAATGGTTCTAAAAATTTTTGATTTGGAGCTGTAAAAAGCAAATCTAGTGCTTGTGATTTTTGCAGATCAGTCCGTTTCATCACTTTTAGGCTCGACGCAAACGTTTGTAGTAAGCAGGGGGTTTCAATCACTGTTGCTAATTCTATATACTGGCACAGTACTGTTAAACTTAAAGCTCCAAAAACAAATGCCACCGATACCGCTTATTATGTCATCAGAAAAAGATAGTCCCGAACAGGATATAATTCTTGAAACGCGACCGAAAACAAAAAGGCCGCCACTTTATAAGGTATTATTGCTCAATGACGACTACACACCAATGGAGTTCGTGGTTATCGTTCTGGAGCGATTTTTCGGCAAGACGCATACACAAGCTTTTGAAATTATGCTTGTGGTTCATAAAAAGGGCCTTGCGGTTGTAGGAGTTTTTAGCCATGAAGTTGCCGAAACCAAGGTTTCGCAAGTGATGGATTTCTCACGTAAGCATCAGCACCCTCTGGTTTGTACAATGGAAAAAGAATAATCAAACGTCAGTTTAATAACTGTAAGGTAACTGATGTTTAGCAAGCGGCTCCATCAGGTAACTCGCTCCGGTTTAATGGAACTTGGGCAGCACAAGAAATGGTTGCACCTCTATCCGGAAGATGAAAATGATTTTTCGGCTGTGACGTCTGGTAGGCAGGTGTTTTTTCATAGTTCATTTTCAAAAGTGCAAAGTTTTGTTAACAAAGGTTTTGAAGGGGGCGCTAAATTATCAGGTGTCTTTGACTGCGCTGTTGTCCATCTGCCTCGCTCTAAAGCTTTAGCAAAGCATCTTATCTTTTTGGGTACTAAGTTTGCACCTGAGGGAATTGTTTACGTAGATGGTGCAAAGACCCAAGGTGTTGAAAGTATATTAAAGGCGGTTAGTTCCTTTGTCCCAATCGCGGGCCAAGTTTCGGGTTCGCACGGACGTTTGTTCTGGTTTTTGGCACAGAATGTATTTTCGTCATGGAAGGCTTCATGCTATAAAAAGATTGAAGGAGGCTTTCTGACTCGCGCGGGTGTTTTTTCTGCTGACCATATTGATCCGGCTTCGGCATTTCTAGCGGATGCTATGCCCAATGAACTTTTAGGCGCGGTGGCCGATCTTGGTGCGGGATGGGGTTATTTGAGCCACCGAATGCTTAGAAATCCTGGCCTTAGCTCCATTGACTTGGTGGAAGTAGACAATGTCGCTTTGAGTTGCGCAAAGTTGAATTGTGATGATGAACGCGCGGTCTTTTATTGGAGGGATATTGAGACATGGACTACCACACGGAAATATGACCATGTCGTGATGAACCCCCCATTTCATATTGGTCGAAAAGTAGAACCGGATCTGGGTAAGACTTTTATTCAAAAGGCTTACAGTATTCTAAAAAAAACTGGAATTTTATGGATGGTCTCCAATCGTCACTTGTCTTACGAAGCAATGCTGTCCCAGCTCTTTACTGATTTTGATGAGGTTGCAGGTGATAACCGATTTAAGGTACTGAAGGCTTCAGGGACTAAAGGCTAAACTGTTTACCATCCCTTAGAGCTGAAGAATTTGGGAGTTTGTATGTCGTTTTCAATTGATGGAAAGACAGCGATTATAACTGGCGCCGCTAATGGTATAGGGCTAGCTATTGCTCGTCACTTTGTCGAATGCGGTGCCAATGTGATGCACGCGGATATGGATGAAGCGAGTTTGGTAAAAGAATTTGGCAACGAAGATGGCGATGTATTACATCATTATTTTGCAGGTGACTTACGCGAAAAACTGACACTTGCCAATTTGCTGTCTGCAACTCTAGATGCATTTGATCGTGTTGATATTCTGGTCAACGCGTCCCGCCAAGTATTGGCATCTGATTTTTTCGATGTTGAAGATAAGTCGGTAGAAGCAGCTTTGGAACAAAATGTTCTGACGAGTTTACGTTTGTCTCAACTAGTATCGAAGCGCATGATCAAGCAGAGCGAAGATCAGGAAGAAGGCCAAGTTGGCGCAATTGTAAATCTTTCCTCGATTGCTGCAAGACGTGCGACCTCTTCATTGCTAGGATATTCTATTTCAAGCGCCGCCATGGACCAAATGACACGGTCGATGGCCGTTACTCTTGCGCCAAAACGCATACGGGTCAATGCTGTTTCTATTGGCTCGGTCATGTCCGCTAGCTTACAACAGGCACTTAAAGAGCACGGTGACTTTAGAAGTGATATCGAAGAGCACACCCCAATGGGCCGTGTTGCCCGTGCTGTTGAAGTGGCTGAGACTGTACAGTACCTTGCTTCCGAAAGTGCTGGCTTTGTCACAGGTCAAATTTTGACTGTGGATGGAGGGCGGACATTGATTGATCCAGTTTCCGCCCCAGTGCACTGATGCTGCCTGGTCCGTCAATTGATATTGACAATTTTCGGTCTTCAATGCCTTTGTGCCAGGCAATAGTGTTTTATTCGGAAGGCGCAAAATGAGCGATATTTCTCAAAGTCAAAAAGATCTAGCCAGCGGTTGGTTTATGTCTTTACGTGATGAGATCGTTAGCGCCTTCGAGCTTTTGGAGGAAAGGCATGTTGAGGGTTCTTATTCAGATCAACCGAAAGGTACCTTTGATGTAACGCCGACCAAGCGGCAATCTGAAAGTGGTGAAAATGCCGGTGGAGGTGTGATGAGCGTTTTAAGGGGTGGGCGTGTTTTCGAAAAAGTAGGTGTGAATGTCTCCACTGTTTTTGGTATTTTAGGTACCCAAGCACAGAATGCCATGGCAACTCGCAAGGGTATCCCGGGAATGAAAGAAGATCCACGTTTCTGGGCAAGTGGTATATCTCTTGTAGCGCATATGCAAAACCCTCATTGTCCTGCAGTGCATATGAACACACGCATGTTTTGGACACCTCATGCTTGGTGGTTTGGTGGAGGAACGGACCTTAACCCCTGCCTCGAATATGATGAAGATACTGCACATTTCCACAACACGCTTAAGACAGCCCTGCACTGTCATGGCGAGGGGCTGTACAGTGATCTTAAAGACTGGGCGGATGAATATTTCTATATTCCTCACCGAAACCGGGCACGAGGTGTCGGTGGAATTTTTATGGATGATCGCTGTACTGAGAATTGGGAACAGGATTTTCAGCTCACAAAAGATATAGGACGTGCGTTTCTGCCAGCCTATCTGCCATTAGTTGAGAAAAGGTTGAAGCAAGACTGGACGGATTCAGATAAAAACGTACAGTTGGAGCACCGTGGTCTATATGCGGAATATAATTTGGTTTACGATAGGGGTACAAAATTTGGCCTCGCAACTGGTCATGATGCAAACGCAGTTTTGATGAGCTTACCACCTTTGGCAAAGTGGCACTAATCTCAAAGGCGCAATTGTAATAAAACGAAGGGAACAGGCCGTGGAGCTGAATGAAAAGCTTGCTGGAATTGTTGGTGCTAAACATGTGCTTAATGCAACAAAAGGTGGTAAATATGGCTCGGATTGGACCCATAAATTTGAATTTACACCTTTAGCAGTTGTACGCCCAGCCAACGCAAAAGAAGTTTCTGACATTCTGAAACTTGCAAACGCAAAAAATGTTGCGGTCGTTCCGATGAGTGGCAATACTGGGCTAGCAGGTGGAACTTACGCTGACCAAGCAATTGTGCTTTTGCTTGAAAGAATGAATCAAATTCGCGAAATCCGACCAGCATCGCGCATCGCAATTGTCGAGGCTGGTGTTATCCTATCCGAACTGCATTCAGCAGTAGCAGCACATGATTTAATTTTCCCAATGACCTTTGGTGCCAAAGGCTCTGCGATGATTGGTGGTATGTTATCAACCAACGCAGGTGGATCCAATGTTCTGAAATATGGTAATACGCGCGATTTGTGCCTCGGTCTCGAAGTGGTGCTTCCCACAGGTGAGATCATGAATATTATGTCGGAATTGCATAAAGATAATTCCGGTTATAATTTGAAACACCTTATGATCGGCGCAGAGGGCACATTAGGTATAATTACCGCGGCTGTTGTGAAATTGTCGCCAAAGCCGAAAGCAGAAGCTACCGCTATGATTGCCGCGAAATCGCTTGATGAAGCGCTACGGATTTTAAATAGGTTACAGTCCGCTACAGACGGTTCAGTACAGGCCTTTGAATATATGCCTGGAGCTTACCTAGAAGCCTTTTGCGCACATTTCCCGAATAAAAGGGCACCATTTGATATCATTTACGAAACTAATGTGATGGTCGAGCTTGGATCTACAATCGCATCGATGAGTGAGTCTGAACCGACTGGAAAAACTAAACTTACGGAACTTCTGGAAGACGTTTTGGCGCATGAATACGACTGCGGTTCTGTGCTTCAAGCAGTTGTCGCCCAAAATGAAGCCCAGCGTCAGGAAATGTGGGAACGACGGGAGGCGGCAGCAGAAGTCACCATCACACGCAAACCTATTGTTGCAAACGACATTGCAGTGCCGCTCGATAAGTTGAGTGAATTTGTAAATACGATGAACGCAAAATTGACAGAGCTTGATCCCGGTGGGAAATCCGTAAGTGTTGCTCATCTCGGTGATGGTAATGTACACTACACGGTTTGGCCTGAAAGCGAAAGCTTGGAAGTTCATTCTTCTATTGTAGAAAGTGTTGAAGAAGTCGTTTTGAAGCTTGGCGGCAGTTTTTCCGCAGAGCATGGGATTGGCTTGGCTAAGTTGAGTTCGATGCAAAGACGCAAGGACCCAGTGGCTATGAACGTTATGCGTCAAATTAAGAATGCGCTGGATCCGAAGAAGATCCTTAACCCAAACAAAGTAGTACCCAATATAATATGAAACCGAAAAATTTTAGTTGTGCCAAAATTAAATATAAACCAAGCAGTTCTTACATTCGCGATCTAATGTCAGATAAACCCTCAACGTAGTATCATTTCTGTTATAAAATCTGTGAAGATAAAATGGCTTTAATAAAAATCATTGAATGAATCGAGTTATTTTACACAGCAGTACAACGATACTGCTGTGATTTTAAGATTAAAATGACTCATAATACCGCTTGATTACATCCAGTCAAAAAAACCTGAACCGGCTTGTTCAAGTAGTTTACGGGCCATTTCTGTGCCGAGGATTTCACCGTCTTCGATTGGCGCGGAGGCCTCATCTTTAATAACATCAGAGCCATCGGGTCGAAGGACTTCGCCGCGCAATCTTAGTCTACCTTCTTGAAGTTCAGCTAACCCTGCAATCGGGGTTTCGCAGGATCCATCAAGTTCTCTTAAGAAAGCACGCTCCGCGGTTAATCGGAGGCCGGTTGGGGCGTGATGAATAGCCTCAAGCAAGAAGGCAGCAGAATTGTCTGCCGCACGCCGTTCAATGCCAATTGCTCCTTGAGCCACAGCGGGGAGCATATCTTCCACCTCAATGCTCGACTTAGCCAGGTGCGCCATATTTAGACGATTCAGCCCTGCCATCGCAAGGAAGGTGCAACTTGCAACACCCTCTGAAAGCTTTTTCAAGCGCGTTTGAACGTTTCCCCGAAATTCTACAACGGTGAGATCAGGTCTTTTATGTTTTAACTGAGCTTTGCGTCTTAGCGATGAGGTGCCGACCAAAGTACTTGCTGGAAGGTCAGAAAGGTTGCCAAAATCTTTTGAAACAAATGCATCACGCACATCTTCCCGCTGAAGGTAGGTATCGAGCAACAACCCCTCCGGCTGACGAACTGGCATATCTTTCATAGAATGCACGGCGATATCGATTTTCCCTGATAATAAGTATTCTTCGATCTCGCGCGTAAACAGTCCTTTTCCCCCGAGTTCCTTCAACGGACGGTCAAGTACTTTGTCGCCTGTTGTTTTTATTACAACGATCTCAAAAGCTGAGGATTCAAGATCAAAAGCATGGCATAACCGTTGCCGCGTTTCATACGCTTGCGCCAATGCGAGTGGTGAACCTCGCGTGCCGATTTTAAGAGGTTTCTCAGGAGTGGGTAAATTAGGTTTCATACTTCCCCTTTAATGATGTAAATTCCACCTGACAAGACTGCATGCTTGACTTTACACTGAAAGCTGGTGACGAATGCCTAAGCGGAAGGTTGATAATGGCTGAAAAGAAAAAAATTCTAAGGGCACTGGCTGGCGAAATTATGGACACGCCACCCATCTGGATGATGCGACAGGCAGGACGCTATTTGCCAGAGTATCGAGCTACGAGAGCAGAAGCGGGCGATTTCCTTTCCCTTTGCTATAATAGTGATCTGGCGGCTGAGGTGACACTGCAGCCTATTCGGCGATATGGTTTTGACGCGGCTATATTATTTGCAGATATACTTTTGCTTCCACAGGCGCTTGGGGCGGAGTTGTGGTTTGTAACGGGGGAGGGACCACGTCTTTCAACTATGACAAGTGAGATGGATTTTGAGAGCCTTAAAGGTGTAAATGATATTCATGAGGTATTGGCCCCGGTTTATAAAACGGTACAAATTCTATCCAACGAATTGCCGAGCGAAACAACTTTAATTGGATTTGCAGGAGCACCTTGGACGGTTGCGACCTATATGATAGCTGGTCGTGGTACGCCGGATCAAGGCCCGGCCCATTTGCTTAAAGCAGAAAATAGAGCGTTGTTTGAGCGATTGATTGAGCGGCTAACTTTCGGGACGATTGAATACCTTGCTTGTCAGATTCAGGCTGGTGCGGAAGTTGTTAAGATTTTTGACAGTTGGGCTGGGTCCTTAAAGGGAAAGGACTTCGATGATTTTGCACTGAAACCGGTTAAGCAAATCATTAAGGCACTGAAGGAGCGGTTTCCGAATGTGCCTATCATTGCCTTTCCGCGCGAAGCGGCTGAAAAATATATTGGATTTGCCAAAGCAAGTGGTGCGGACTGTGTGGCAATCGACAATTCTGTTAGCCCAGAATGGGTCGCCGAGAATGTTCAAATCGATGGCTGTGTGCAGGGAAATTTAAAGTCATCTCATATGGTTACGGGTGGTAAGAGACTTGTGGATGATACACGCCGCGTAGTAGAAGCTTTGTCAAAAGGACCGCATATTTTTAATCTTGGTCATGGAATTACGCCGGACGCAGATCCCGAGAACGTTAAGATAATGATTGATACTGTACGCGGTGCCTAAGAACCGGGGAGACTAACGTGCCAAGCGCGCTTTATGAAAAAGATGGGCGGATTGCGCGAATTATTCTTAACCGGCCGAGTGCAATCGACCTTGAGATGCCTGCAGCTTTAGAGGATGTTGTAAAGTGCGCTGACGGGGATCCTGACGTTCATGTTATTATTCTGTCGGGTTCAGGAAGGGCATTTTGCGCAGGATATGATCTTAATGCGTTGGCAGAAGCAGAGGGGACTAACGCCGATGTTTAGGAAATGTCTTGGGATCCAGTACTCGATTATCGTTTCATGTGGAAAAACACACGGCAATTCATGTCGCTTTGGCGTTCTCTGAAACCTGTTTTATGCAAAATACATTGAGTCGCTATTGCGGGTGGTTCGGATATGGCTCTTTGTGCTGACATTATCTTCATGGCAGAGAATGCGGAGATTGGATACATGCCGGCCCGTGTTTGGGGTTGCCCAACAACGGCTATGTGGGTTTACCGTGTGGGAGCAGAAAAGCGAAACGTATAATGTTCACAGGAGATAAAATAACTGGTTTAGAGGCTGAAGAGATGGGCCTTATTCTAAAGGCTGTACCAGAAGTGGAACTAGATGATGCGGTAGAGGAAATGGCAGCGCGTATGACAAGCGTTCCAATAAATCAACTTGCTATGCAAAAACGTTTGATCAACCAAGCGATTGAACAAACCGGCATGATGTGGACGCAGCGCCTTTCCACAATTTTTGATGGGATTTCACGCCATTCACCTGAAGGCGTAAATTTTAAAGCTCGAGCTGAAAGTGAAGGTTGGAAAACCGCCGTTAAAGAACGGGATATGGGTACGTTTGATTGGATTTCAAACATATTAATTCGAGGTAGGAATAGATAATCGGGCAGGCTCCAAACTGTGACTAAATCGATATACACTAATTTATTTGACTTAGAATCCTGCAGCACTTCTTGTTTGTTTAAGATCTGCGTTCTAAATGATAGTTATGAAATTTAGAATTCCATTTCGAAAAGAGCGCAAAGCAGTTTCCGTGATCCGTCTATCAGGGTTGATAGCCAGTGGTACACGGGGACAATTGAATGACCAAACCCTCGCCCCGTTGATTGATAAAGCTTTTGACAAGGGCAGTCCCTCGGCGGTCGCGTTGCTCATCAACTCACCCGGTGGATCACCTGTGCAGTCTTCATTAATAGGCGCACGCATACGTCGGCTTGCAGAGGAAAAAGAGATACCAGTATATGCATTTGTTGAAGATGTTGCTGCATCTGGGGGATACTGGTTAGCTGCCGTGGCGGATGAAATTTATGTTGACCCTAGTTCCATTGTGGGTTCAATCGGAGTTATCTCGTCAAGCTTTGGGTTACATGGTTTGATTGACCGCTATGGTGTAGAGCGACGAGTGTACACGGCTGGAGAGTCAAAATCTACACTTGATCCTTTTAAGCCGGAAAAACCCGAAGAAGTGAAACGAATTAAATCCATGCTTGAGCAGGTACATGCAACCTTCAAAGATCACATCACTGAAAGGCGTGGCGATAAACTTCCGAAAGACCACAACTTATTCACTGGTGAATTTTGGGCTGGACAAAAATCGATTGAACTTGGGCTTGCCGATCATATTGGTCACCTTGATGCGGTCATCAAAGAAAAATTTGGCGAAAATGTACGTATTAAAATTTATGGACCTAAAAAAGGTTGGGCTGCTCGGTTCAGCGGAAAGATATTCGATGATGTGGCTTTAGTGCTGGAAGAAAAAATTGCTTTTGCGAAATTTGGGCTTTGAGATGATATCAAAAATCGTTTTGCTGTTTCTGGTAGGTATGGCCATACTCGCAATGTTTGGACGTTTACGTGTCCCCGGGCGAAAACTTACGCCACCGCGAAGGTGTGGGAAATGTGGTCGCTTTAAAATTGGTCGCTCTGGATGCTTGTGTGAGAAAAAATAAATAGTATGACGGATTGGCTTCTGAGCGCTATTGGGCTTATTATTTTGCTTTTGGCAGGGGAAAGCCTCGTAAAGGGTGCAATCAACTTGAGCCTGAAATTAGGCGTTCCGGCATTAATTATAAGTTTAACCATCGTTGCTTTTGGTACTTCAGCACCCGAGTTAATCATCGCAATTAATGCGACTTTAAGCGGAACATCGGGAATCGCTATGGGTAATGTTGTGGGGTCAAATACCGCTAATATTCTATTGGTTCTGGGTTTGCCCGCTTTGCTTGCCACGTTAGACGCGTCAAAGTGTGATACAAAAATGAACTATTTTTTTATGATCTTTGCTACACTAGTGTTCATACTTTTGGCTTCTATGGGTAGTTTTGCTCCTTGGCAGGGGGGTATTCTTTTGGCTTTGCTATTCGTCTACCTACTAAATAATCTCAAAAATGCGCGGGAATATCTCAGCAATGTGGAAGATACTTGCCAAACGCCCTCATCAGAGCTGGAACAGCCTAATCCGGTCATGGTCAATTGGAAGATTGCTGCGCTGATTCTTTTAGGCATATTTGGTTTACCATTGGGAGCTGACTTACTTGTTGACGGTGCCTCATCGATTGCTAGCAGTTTTGGTATTAGTGACGCTGTCATTGGCTTGACATTAATTGCTGTTGGCACTTCTCTACCAGAGTTAGCTACAACGATTGTTAGCGCGTTTAGAAATCGGGCTGACGTTGCTATTGGTAATGTAATTGGATCAAATATTTTTAATCTTCTTGGGATTATTGGAATTACAGCGATGGTCGGTCACGTCGCCGTTGCTCCAATATTTTTGCGGTTTGACTTATGGGTGATGCTGGTGTCATCTCTAATTCTGATCCCATTCGTTTTGTACAAAGTTAAGCTGACGCGCGTGTGGGGCTTTACCTTGACAGTACTTTATCTGTGCTATGTTCAATTCGTATTAATGTAGATTTATGAGGGCTTCTATGCGGGCATTAGTAACTGGTGGAGCAAAGCGCATTGGCCGTGAAATGGCCATCTATCTGGCGGGACGCGGGTACGATGTGGCCATTCATTATAATGAATCAAAGAAAGAGGCGGAAGCACTGACGTCAGAGATCTCCGCGATAGGGCGATGCGCATCAGCACTTCACGCCGACCTACTCGATGAAAATCAAGTCACTGGACTCGTTTCTAAGGCAAGCAGTGCTCTAGGCGGACCATTAACTATTTTGATTAATAACGCCTCTATCTTTGAATTTGATACTGTACAGACTGCAACCAGAAAAAACTGGGATCGACATATTGAAAGCAATCTAAGAGCGCCTTTTGTTATGACTCAGGAGTTTGCGCAACAAGCACCCCTTGCGGATCGTGATTCCAACGGCGAATTGATTGCAACATCTCTTATTGTGAATTTGCTAGACCAACGGGTGAGAAAACTGACACCAGAGTTTTCCACCTACTCTATTGCTAAGATGGGACTTTGGGCCCTAACAACGATTTCCGCACAGGGGTTAGCTCCGAAAATTCGAGTGAACGCGATTGGTCCGGGGCCCACCTTGCAAGGGAGTCGTCAGTCTGATCTTCATTTTAGTTTGCAACGTTCTAATACTATTTTGCAGAGGGGAGCGAATGCTTCAGATATCAACGCAGCACTTGGATATTTTTTGGACTCACATGCCGTTACAGGTCAACTTCTGTGCGTGGATGGAGGGCAACACCTGTGTTGGCAAACGCCTGATGTCCTTGGTGTTGAGTAGAGTGGCCCTTTAGAAGTGCTTATAGTTGTGCACCTGCCTTCACTTTCGTATGTAAATTGTCATTTTTTTGTAACGTTTTCAATAATTTGTCTGTGGAAATAAAATATAATTAGTATTTTCAATGGGTTATAATTTTGCCTATTTTTTAGGCATTTCAAGGAACACCCGCAAAATCAATGGTAATTTCTTCTTTTTTGATAGTTATCCTCAAAGTTATCCACAAGAAAAGTGGAAAGCTTTTGACTTGATTCCAGATCGATTAAATTGCAGGGACAAGAGAATCAGGAAAATTTTATGCAACTTACAATTTTATTGAAAACTTCATGAATAAAAAAGGTTATAAGCTTATCAATGCATATGTATCAACACTTGATACTGCGCCAGGTGTATATCGCATGTTGGATTGCAAAGCCCGCGTACTTTATGTTGGAAAAGCACGTAATTTAAAAGCGCGTGTGTTGAGTTATTCTCGCCCAGGAGCGCATAACTCTCGGATTACTCGAATGATTTCGGAGACATCGTCAATGATGTTTCTCACGACAAGTACCGAGACAGAGGCACTTCTCCTGGAGCAGAATCTAATTAAGCAGCTTAAGCCGCGCTACAATGTTCTGTTGCGCGATGATAAATCGTTTCCCTACATATTTATTTCCAACGAACATAATTTTCCCAGAGTTGAAAAACATCGTGGGGCTAAAATAAAAAAAGGAAGATATTACGGTCCATTCGCTAGTGCAGGAGCGGTGAATAGAACGATTAATACCCTTCAAAAGGTCTTCCTCTTGAGATCGTGCAGCGATAGAGAAGTAGAGGCTGGGGACAGGCCTTGCCTTAACTATCATCTAAAAAGATGTGCCGGACCATGTGGCAGCAAGATAACAAAAAAAGACTATGCAGAATTAGTAAATTCCGCTGATGATTTTCTAAGGGGCAAGTCAACAAAAATTCAAGAAATGTTGGCGGATAAAATGGAAAAGGCCTCCGCTGAAATGGAATTTGAATTGGCGGCGTCCTTGCGTGACAGAATACGCGCTCTTACACTTTTACAGACATCGCAGACGATAAATCCAAAATCTGTAAATGAGGCAGATATTATCGCCCTAAATCTTGATTCTGGTCAAGCCTGTGTTCAAGTTTTTTTCATAAGGGCCCACCAGAATTGGGGAAATCGCGACTTTTATCCACGTGTGAGCGGGGACATGTCTCATGATGAAGTTCTTGAGTCCTTTATGGGACAGTTTTACACCACACAAGATCCTGCGCGTCAGATAATTTTGTCGCATCATATCGAAAATGCGGATCTAATGCAAAATATGCTTAGCGAAAAATTGGGTAGAAAAGTAGAACTTTTAATACCGCAGAAAGGTGAAAAGCTCGAACTTGTTAGAGCGGCACTACGTAATGCAAAGGAAAGCCTAGCGCGTAAAATGGCTGAGAGTGCTACCCAGATAAAGCTTCTTAAAGGGGTCGCTAAGGCCTTTAATCTTTCAGAGCCTCCACAACGTATAGAGGTTTTTGATAACTCCCACATTCAGGGCGCTTTTGCGGTTGGAGCAATGATCGTATCGGGGCCTGAAGGTCTAATGAAAAACAGTTACCGAAAATTTAATATTAAAGGACAGAATTTCACCCCTGGCGATGATATTAGCATGATGAAAGAAGTTTTATCGCGCCGATTTAAAAGGCTCGTCAAAGAAGATCCTGGAAGGCAAGGTGAGCAATGGCCTGATCTTCTGCTAATCGATGGTGGAGCAGGGCAGGTTTCTGCCATCGGGAAAATCATGCAAGATTTTGGAATTGAAGACATTGCAATGATTGGTGTTGCAAAAGGTGTTGACCGCGATCACGGCAAGGAAGAATTTCATGTTTTAGGAAAACGTCCCTTCGCACTTCAGCGCAATGACCCTGTTCTTTATTTTGTGCAAAGGCTTAGGGATGAAGCACATCGCTTTGCGATTGGCACTCATAGGGCTAAGCGTGCCAAATCAATTTCAGCATCTCCTTTAGACGATATAGGAGGCGTTGGTGCCGCTCGAAAACGAGCGCTTCTTTCTCATTTTGGATCCGCTAAAGCGGTCAGTAAGGCGAACCTGGCTGATCTTAAAGCAGTTGACGGGGTATCTTCGGCGATGGCTGAAAAGATATATCATTTTTTCCATGATAGAGATTGATTTTATTCGGCGTTAAGTGACTGCCAATTCTTAAGGTAATCTCCTTGATAGCTTTGAGCGTGGTAAACGCCACGTGCAATTGCTCGTGCTACGCAAAGGCTAGCAGCATGGCACAGTTCAGAAAAGCTTAGATGGTCTTGGGGAAGTGGTATTTGGTTGGTTGATGCTCCAAAAATGAGATCACCATCCATTGGTAGGTGGGAAGGCACGATTGCCCGGGAAAAACCGTCATGTGCAGTAGTTGCCAAGCGCTTTGCTTGCGCTTTGCTTAAGACTGCATCTGTTGCTACGATGCCTATGCTCGTATTTACTCGATCTGAAAGGGGACTGAGCTTTGTATTGGTCAGTGACCTGGCGTGATCACTTCCTTGCGGCGCGCCCAAGCCACCGAATTCATCAGCTACTTCGAAGGGTGCTGCCCAGAAGTATCTGCCAGAGGATTCAGTGGGATTGCCAATTGGATTGGCAGCCACTAATGCACCGACCGTTATACCATTGGGCAAAGCAAAAGAAGCAGTTCCCAGCCCACCTTTCATCATACCACATTGAGCACCGAACCCAGCACCGATGCTGCCGATATCAAAGTCTCTTGAAAGTGTGTCAAAGGCCAGCTTACCAAGTTCTGGATAAGGATTTTCCTCCCATTCTTTATGGCCCCCATTATTTAGGTCAAATAAAATCGCTGCAGGAACGAGTGGAACGACATAGCCTTGAGCTATAAACCCACGCCCGTTCTTACGGAGCCGATCCACCACTCCACTTGCTGCATCTAGACCGAATGTTGAGCCCCCTGAAAGTACCAACGCATCTACATCAGTCACCGTTCTGTCTGGAGCAAGTAGATCTGTCTCACGCGTTCCCGGTGCGCCACCCATTACGCAATAGGATGCTGTAAACGATTGATCGCTCGAAAATACAGTTACTCCCGTCTTTAAACACCCATCTTGGGCGTTTCCAACTAAAACCCCCTGAACATCGGTAATCGAATTTTTTGCACCAGGTTGCATCATTAGATGCAGCGCCCACCATCTACTTGCATACAGACACCTGTCACCATGCTTGCTTCGTCGGAGCAAAGATAGCAAGCGGCATTGGCGATGTCATCGGGAACGGCAAATCGGCCTAGCGGAATAGTTGAAAGAAACTTTTCTCTCATCTCTGGAGTGTCTTCTCCTAGGAAAGAAGCCAAAAGTGGCATTTCGCTGGCTACAGGATTTACTGCATTTACGCGGATGCCAAAGCCAGCTAATTCCACGGCCATTGTGCGGGTGGCTGTGTTCATCCATCCTTTAGAGCTGTTATACCAATTAAGATTTGGGCGAGGAGAAACACCGGCGGTTGAAGCAACGTTCAGGATTGAACCGGCTTTTCGGTACTTCATATCAGGAACAAAGGCCTGCGCTGTCAGATATACGGATTTACAGTTGACCCTAAAAACGTGGTCAAAGTCGTCTTCGCTGACCTGATCAAGCGGTGTGGGTAAATGGGTAACACCAGCGTTATTGACCACTATATCAATTGCTCCAAATGCTTCAGTAGCTTGCGCTTTCAGGTCGTTTACTGATTGAGCCTCTCCTACATCGCTGTGGACAGCGATTGTGCTAGAGCCAAGATTTTCAGAAAGTGACTTCGCCGCGCTTTCGTTAATATCGGCAATCACTATTCTTGCTCCTTCCTTCAGAAATTTCTTTACGATAGCTTCCCCAAAGCCTGAGCCTCCACCCGTCACGATAGCCGTTTTGCCTTCAAGTCGCATTAAAAAATCCTCTTTTACTATCCGTGATAGCTTGCCACGGTTTTGAGTGTCGAAAAACCATAAAGCGCTTCAAAGCCCTTTTCCCGGCCATTTCCAGAAAGACCGCGTCCTCCAAAGGGTAACTCAACGCCTCCACCAGCCCCGTAATTGTTTATAAATACTTGTCCCGAACGCAGCCGTTTTGCTAGCCTCATCTGTCGTGCGCCATCTTTGGTCCATATACTGGCAACAAGACCATAATCTGTCCCGTTGGCGATCTGCACGGCCTCTTCATCTGTTTCAAATGGGATTATGACCTGAACAGGTCCAAAAATCTCGTCTTTTGCCAAAACATGTTCATGCGGAACGTTTGCGAAAAGGTGTGGCACCACATAGCTGCCTGTCTCAGGGGCAGCCTCATGAAGCTGCCCTTTTGCGACAAGGGTCAAATCACTACCTGCGCTCAAAAACCCTTCAACAAGTGTTTTTTGACGAGTTGAAATCAACGGCCCTAAATCACCATCATTTTCTGCGGGGCGGACAATCAACTCTTTATATCGATCGGCCATTAGAGTTGTAACTTCCTCATATCGGCTTTTATGTACCAGAATACGGCTACTGGCGGAACAAGTCTGTCCAGCATTTTGAATACCTGCATTTACCAGAAATGGTAAGGCAGCATCAAGATCGGCGTCTTCAAACACTACTTGTGGTGATTTTCCGCCAAGCTCTAACGTGACAGGAATAACATTCTCTGCTGCGACCCTCTGCACAAACCGGCCTGTTGCAACGGATCCTGTGAAACTCAGGTGCTGCACACCTTTGTGCATAGCCAAGGCTGCACCTGCTTCAGCTCCTAGGCCCGGGATTACATTTAGTACGCCCTTGGGGAGCCCAGCTTTGGTAGCCAGATCAGCAAAAGCCAGTGCTGTTAGGCAGGCCTCCTCAGCCGGCTTTAAAACACATGCGTTTCCCATTGCTAATGCTGCCCCGACCGAACGACCAATGATTTGCATCGGATAGTTCCATGGAACAATATGACCAGTGACACCATGTGCCTCTCGCAATGTATAAACAGTGTAACCGTCAAGATAGGGAATTGTTTCCCCATGCACCTTGTCGGCAGCTCCCCCATAGAATTCCATATATCGAGCAAGTGCAACCGCATCCGCTCTGGCTTGTTTAAGCGGTTTACCAACATCCAATGCTTCCAAATGTGCTAGGAAATCAACCCGATCCATAACCAATTGGCTAATCTTGCTGAGAATGCGCCCACGCTCTGCCGCGGGTGTACGCCCCCAGTCTTTTTCAAATGCGTTAGCAGCGCTTGTTATTGCTGTATCGATGTCCTCGGCTTTACCTCTTGCAATTTCGGCGAGTTTAGTTCCATCTGAAGGATTGGTCAAAGCGAGTTTTTCTCCTGTTCGCGGCGGTCTCCAGACACCGTTTGTTAGACAGCAGGATGGATCAAATGGCAAGTCAGGAAGGGGCATAGAAATTACTCCTTGCTTTATATCAGGAAGCTTCGACGTGGCATCAATTAGCCACGCCAGCCAACATCAATTTTTGTGATCGAAACATGTTTATCCTCCGTGGTAGGGCAGCCAAAAATCCATGGGACCGCCAATGAAGCCAAAAAATAATAACCCGAGCCTATCTTAACTTCGGTGATTTGGAACAAAAAAGCAGCCCCTGTTCTCATATAAGTATAAATTGTCTATCCTTAAAAACTGTCATCACCACCTAAAACTATGCCTGTTTCAACTAAAAGCTCGTTAAACTTTGTTGGACTGCGTTTTTCCAAAACGCTTATGCTATCTACTAAAACCGTTGTGTTTGCGAAAACTAGCGAGGACAGATCAAAGAATGGGATTTCGTGATTTTGTACATCTATGCCGCCGATCAAGTCTGCGGAGAGTGTGAGGCTTTTCCATTCATCGGCTGATGCCTTATCAGCATGATTTAATGTCAGCCAGAATTTAAAATGCGGGCCGATTTGTAACAAAGCTATTTGCGCTTGATCAAAGGTCTGATCGAACACATTGTTTTTGATCCGCAATGTCGTTCCTTCAATAATTATCCGTTGTTCGTCATTCTCTCGAGATACCACCGAGGCATGTAAACGTTCGGAAGTTATATCAAACCAAAAGCCACCACTTTCAACATGATGTGCCTCGGGAAACACTGCAATGGTGTGATTTTTATTGTAGCTCAGCCTAAGGATCTGAAGAAATTCTCCTTGCCATCTGAAATTGAGGTCGCTTGAATATATCTTGGGATTTTTGAGCGTAATATCGAAGCGATTTGGATAACCAAAGAGAGAGATCTCATCGATTTCAATTCGCCAACCTGCGATTTGCCTATTTGAGATCCATTCATTTATGCTGGCTTTATGACTCAACGCACCCCATAGCCAAAATGCAGACCACGAAACTGACGCAACAAGAATGAGTGCAAACAACGCACGCATATTTTAGATCCTTCCATCTACAAGTTAAATGGTGTTTACAAGCCACAAAAAAAGAGAGCCAGAGAAATGAGCTTGTGGATCTTCGGATATGGGTCATTATTGTGGAAGCCAGGGTTTCCCTACATTGAATTCAAAACTGCACGTCTTTCAGGGTATAGACGCAGTTTTTGTATGTCTTCTATTCATCACAGAGGGTCTCCCCAAACCCCGGGGCTAGTCCTTGCATTGGACAAATGCAACGGATCCGAATGTCTTGGCCTGGCTTTTAAAATTTCATCAGAAAACCAGGAGAAAACTCTCGCTTATTTGAGAAAGCGGGAACTTATTTCTTCTGCCTATCTCGAGGTTTCTTTGGATATTTCGGACTTCAAAGATATAAACCACACCGCCGTTACCTATATTGTTGACCAGACCCATGAACAATATTGTGCAGATCTAACGCTTTCGCGGCAAGCAGCAATAATTTCAAGTGCAGTTGGTGAAAAGGGCAGCAACGCTGAGTATCTGTTTAATACTGTCGCTAAGATGAAATCTCTTGACATTCCAGATGCAGAATTGGAACTGCTGGCGGATGAGGTGCGCAGGATTTTGGATGCAAACAGCTCTCCTACGCGATATAAGTGAATTAATGGAAACGAATGGTATTAGTATGAAGGACTGACCCCATGGATCAGACAAATCTAAAGCTGAGCCCTCAGTTTTCTCAGCCAGTCAGACAAATCACTATGATGCTTGCGGTTGTTGCGCTGACATTTACTGGTGCCACTGTTGCTGCTCCGAGTGTGTTACCCGTATTCTTGTCAAATTTATGGCTGAATGGCTTTATTATGCTCGTATTTGCAATTGGCGTAGTCAGTTGTTTTGCTCAAGTTTCCCAATTAATTTCTTGCGTTAGGTGGATTGAAAATTTTGCCACCAACAGATCAAAGGTCCGCCCTAAAGCCCCACCACTACTTGCACCTCTTGCAGCACTGCTTGGGTCACGAAGTTCGCAGATGAAAATCGCGGCATCTTCTACTCAATCTATTCTGGATAGCGTCTCCACGCGTATCGAAGAGATTCGCGAAATTACTAGATATATTGTGAACCTCCTAATTTTTCTTGGGCTTTTGGGTACATTTTATGGGCTCGCCACAACCGTTCCAGCTTTGGTAGAAACAATTCGCTCACTTGCACCGCATCAAGGCGAAGCTGGGTTCGAGGTTTTTAGTCGCCTTATGGACGGATTAGAAAGCCAGCTCGATGGCATGGGCGTGGCCTTCTCGTCATCCCTTTTGGGTCTTGCTGGTTCACTTGTTGTAGGACTTTTGGAACTTTTTGCGGGTCATGGTCAAAACCGATTTTACCGTGAATTGGAAGAGTGGTTATCGTCAATCACGCGGCTCGGATTTGCCTCAGGCGATATAGAGACCAGCACAGAACAGGAAGTGGCGGCGGGCATCTTTTCGCAGATGACAGAACAATTGGAAAGTGTCCAAGAAATGTACAAACAAAGTGATGCATCGCGGGCTGTTATCGACCAAAAACTTGGATCATTAGCTGAGGCGCTTTCGTTACTTACTGTTCACGTTGAGGCCAACACACCCAGTGCAGACGCACTTACTAGGGTTGCCGAAGGTCAGGAAAAACTCCTTTCTGTATTAGGTAAAATGGAAATCAGTGAGGCTCAGGATGCTGAAAGCCGAATGCGCCTGAGATCCATCGATGTTCAGTTGTTACGCTTACTTGAAGAAATATCAACGGGCCGTCAGGAAACAACGGCGGCTCTCAGAAAACAACTGGAGGAGTTGACTTTGGCAATCCAAAAAGGATCGTAAAAATAGGATCCGGACGGTACAAGATAACTTTAGCCACTAGGAGCCATAGAAAATAAATGGCACTTTCACGAAGGACAGGGCAACGCTTCCAAGCCTCAATTTGGCCAGGCTTTGTCGATGCTATGACTGGGCTCCTGCTTGTCCTAATGTTCGTCCTCACTATCTTTATGGTTGTCCAATTTGTCCTTCGTGAGACCATAACTGGACAAGAGAGTGAGCTGAGCCAGCTTACCGCTGAGATCGCTGAGATTTCAGAAGCACTTGGTTTGGAACGGGAAAAGGTTGTCGTTCTTGAAAGAGAGTTGGGGACCCTGACGTCTACCTTGAATGAAACAAATTCTGAGATGAATCGCCAGTCTGTTTTGATTTCTCAACTGACGCTCGAAAGGGATGATGCACTGGGGGCGCTTGATGGTGCAAAATCTAAAATCGCGTCATTCGAAGAGCAGGTTGCAGGACTTATAGCGTCACAAAATCGAGATAGGAAAGTTATTTCTGCTCTCAAAAGTGAAAAAGAAACGCTGATTTCGAAGCAAACGGCCTTAAATCTCGTGCTGGCCTCTGCACGAGGTGAGATTGACAAAGCAAAAGAAGAGGCACGCCGGAAAGCTGCTGAACGTGAGGCTCTTGAATCTTTAATAGCTTCGCTGGAGGCAAAACAAAATGCTAGCGATCAGATTATTAAGGGGCAGAATGGTGATCTTAAACGGTTGGAAGAGATAATTACTGAGAAGGAAGCAGCTCAACTCATATCAAATGCTGCTGCAGAAGATTTACGAAAGAAACTCAAAGATGCAAAGGCTGAATTGACTGCGATGAGCCTCGCTCTGGAAGAGCAAAGGAAGAAAGCAGAAGATTTGCTAATTACGTTAGCAGCTGCAGAGGCAGTCAAATCAGACTTCGAAGAGCAGATTCAGGAAGCTATACTGGCACTTAAAGCTGCTAATTTGCAAATTGATAATCAAACCAGTGAAATAACTGAACTCCAGGAGCAAACAACCAAGTCGCGGAGTGATTTTGAAAATGCTGAAATCGCTTTAGCAGCTGCTTACGCGAGACAGATCAATCTTGAAGCAAAAATTAAAGAACTTGAAGAACAGTTATCCTTTGAAACCGCTACTCTTGAAAAAAACTTGAATTTTGCTGAAAATTCTCTTTCAGAGTCACAAAGTGAACGTAATGCACTGAATGAGCGTCTCATTTCCTTAGAAACGAAACTGATACATGCGGAAAAAGAGCTTGAAAATGCAAACGGGCTTACGGCCTCGCTGCGTCTTTCAATTGAAGAATTAGAAATAAGCGCTCTCTCAGAGAACAGAGTACTTTCTGACAAATTAGCTAATCTGAAATCCGCCTACAGTGCTTTGGCTGCTAAGCGCGATTTTCTGCAGGTTAAATTGGTAGAGATGGGTACAACACTTACTGAATTTAGAACAGACCGTGAAGAATTGCGAAATCAACTTGCAGAGGCCATATTAAACCTCACCAAGTCCATTAAAGCAGAGGAGGCCGTAAAAGCTGATGCACAAAAACTCCAAAACACAATTGAATTGCTAAAGCTCCAAAGCGAAGAAGATAAGTCATCGATTGAGCAAAAGCTTAGCTCAGTTCTAGCTAATTTGGCAAAAGCTGAAAGCAACTCTGCAATTCTACAGGGACAGCTGAAAGCAGCCATTTTAGAAAAAGTGGCTGCAGAAGAATTGTCGGAAAACCGATTGGATGAGGCTCGTCAAAAAGAGCTTTTACGTAATGCAGCTCTGAAAAAGCTTAAAGAGTCAAAGTTAGAGCTGAGAAGATCGAACGAAGACACTCTAAAGCTGGAGAAAGAAACCGCCGTTTTGAACGCGCAAGTCGCGGAACTTCGATTGCAATTGGGACAGTTGCAGGCTCTTTTGGATGCGTCTGAAGAAAGTGACAGAAAAAACAATGTCCAAATAAAGAACCTTGGCAACCGGTTGAACGCAGCTTTGGCAAAAGCTGCCGCCGAAGAGCGGCGGCGTCGAAAGTTGGAGGAAAAAGAACGAAAAAGGCTTGAAAAAGAGCTTGAGGAAAAAGAAGTGCTGGCCAGTCAAGCGCTTGATCTGGAAAAGTACAAATCAGAGTTTTTTGGTCGTATGAAAGATGTGCTCTCTGAAAGAGAAGGTGTAAGAATTGTGGGAGACAGATTTGTTTTCTCATCAGAGGTTCTTTTCGCTGTAGGACGAGCAGATCTCTCTACAAAGGGACGAGAAGAACTTTTGAAAGTGGGACAGGTTTTGAATGAAATAATGTCGGATATTCCTGATAATATAAAATGGGTGATCCGTGTGGATGGACATACCGACTCTAGCCCAATTAGGAATTCTCGGTTATTTGCAGATAATTGGGAACTGAGCCAAGCACGTGCTTTATCCGTTGTGCGGTTCATGATTTCTGAACTTAATATTCCACCAAATCGTTTCGCAGCAAATGGCTTTGGAGAGTTTCAGCCACTAAACCCAGATGACACTCCCGCTGCCAGGACACAGAATAGACGCATAGAGTTAAAGCTGACTGAAAAGTAATCCAGAGATTAAATTTAGCTATAGGTAACTGTATACCTTTGCGTGTGCGCGAGTTTATATCATTGTCATTAGTTGTTTAACGGCGATTTATTTCAAAGTAAATAAGTCAAATTTCCGTTAAAATAGCCTCTTGATTAATTCAACTACTGATAGGCTTAACTGTTACTCTGTAACTTTCTGCGACCAATTTCTATGTTTCTAATGTAGACTGGTGGCACTATTAATCTGGGATTATGGTTTTGGCACAGTTATTTGATAAAAACTGTGGAAAGCTGTTTATTTTGATATCGAAGATTAGGACATACTTACGTCTAATTCCGAAACCAAATACATATAATAGAAATGTATCAAATTTGGCTCAAACCGGATAAATTGACCCGTTCTCCCTTTACATCCAAACCGTTCCAGAACGATTTTACTAGAGGCGATATCCAATAGCCCGCCTGCTCTATAATAGGGAGTTTCCTGCTAGGAGGTACTCTTCACCTTTATAACACAAGTCTTGCGCCGATTTGGACAAAACGGATTTATGACCTTTTTGTCTATTTTTAAGGGATAGACGCAGGTGTGAAAATTGCGTTTGGCCAGTTAACTCGATTTGCCCGATAACGTCTCCGATTGCGAGCCTTAGACCTTTCAAAACTGTGATAGTATTTTTCTTGAGATGGCAATATCACATCACCCAACCATTTTTGTGGTTGATCACAATTTCCCTTACACACTTTTTGCCCTTGAGTTTGACCAAGTCAACTATCTAGAAGATTTCATCCTCGTCGCCATCTTTGAGTGCTGTAATCCATCAATCGGCGGCCGCAAGTAAGTTTACTCCAGCTCTCATCTCTTTATTTTTTGCCAAGGCAAAGTCAGTTTTGTGGTGACCGCCATAAGTAACTTTGGCAAAATGAAAATCTGATTCTTCTGGGTCGGGATCATGGTCAACTTAAGGCTTTATGTAACAGGTATTACCAATATTGCTTTCTAGTGGAAATGACAGTTATAATTCTCCACAATGCGAGGGTTTGTCAACGCAGAGCAGCGAAATAAGTCTTAACATATAGCTTTTCAATCTGCAGTAAGTAAAGGTGGCTTGTTGCCGGATAGTTGCGGTTTTGCTGGGCCTTCTATATTCAACGCTAACTCGCCTTTATCGATCCCTACTTTTACAATGCCGCCTTTGGCTAGTTTGCCAAACAGAAGTTCTTCTGCCAAAGGTTTTTTGATATGCTCTTGGATAACGCGACCCAATGGACGTGCGCCCATTTTCTCATCGTAACCTTTGTCAGCGAGCCACTCAGCAGCAGCCTTGGTTAGTTCGATGGTGACATGGCGGTCCATTAGTTGTGCTTCGAGCTGCAGCACAAATTTTTCCACCACTTGCAGAATAGTCTCTTTGGGCAATGGAGAAAAACTGATCACAGCATCAAGCCTGTTACGAAACTCTGGCGAGAAGGTGCGTTCAATTGCAGCGGTATCCTCACCTTCTCGGCGATTACGGCCGAATCCAATTGCAGCCTTTGCCATTTCGGTTGCACCTGCGTTAGATGTCATGATCAAAATAACATTTCGAAAGTCCACGGAACGGCCGTTGTGATCCGTCAATGTACCATGATCCATTACCTGCAGCAGGACATTAAATACATCGGGGTGTGCCTTTTCGATTTCATCTAAAAGAAGCACACAATGCGGGTGTTGATCTATCCCATCGGTTAACTGGCCGCCTTGATCGAAACCGACATAACCAGGGGGGGCGCCTATCAAGCGGCTGACTGAGTGCTTTTCCATATACTCTGACATGTCAAAGCGTAGTATCTCAACGCCGAGGGTATCTGACAATTGTTTTGCAACCTCTGTTTTTCCTACCCCTGTGGGTCCTGCAAAAAGATAGCTACCGATTGGCTTTTCAGGTTCACGCAAGCCTGCGCGAGCTAATTTAATGGCAGATGCAAGTGCTTCGATTGCCGTGTCTTGACCAAAGACCACGCGTTTCAGAGCTGCATCAAGGTCTTTAAGAACTGCTGCATCGTCTTTGCTAACATTCTTTGGCGGGATACGTGCAATTTTGGCGACAACGGCTTCAATTTCCTTTATACCAATCGTTTTGCGTCTCTTACTCTCAGCTACAAGGTGCTGGGCAGCGCCGGCTTCATCAATAACATCGATGGCTTTGTCAGGGAGTTTACGATCCGTTATATATCGCGCGGAAAGTTCTACCGCTGATTTAATGGCGTCTGCAGTATACTTAATGCTATGGTGGTCTTCGAAATAACTCTTGATCCCGCGTAGAATTTTCACCGAATCATCAACGTTGGGTTCATTCACGTCAATTTTTTGAAAACGGCGGCTGAGAGCGCGATCTTTTTCAAAATGCTGGCGGTATTCTTTATAAGTTGTTGACCCCATGGTGCGTAGCTTTCCACCCTGAAGGGCTGGTTTTAGAAGATTGGATGCGTCCATCGCACCGCCCGATGTTGCGCCTGCACCAATAACTGTGTGAATTTCATCGATAAACAGCACAGCATCAGGATGTTCTTCAAGTTCACTTACTACTGCTTTTAGGCGTTCCTCAAAATCGCCGCGATACCTAGTACCAGCAAGTAGTGCGCCCATGTCTAGAGAGTAGATTGTGGTATTAGACAGGACGGTAGGCGTATCTCCGCTCACTACTTTACGAGCAAGACCCTCGGCTATAGCTGTCTTGCCAACGCCTGGATCGCCGACGAGAAGTGGATTATTTTTGCGTCGGCGACAAAGTACCTGAACACAGCGTTCAACCTCATTATCACGCCCAATTAGGGGATCAATATTACCATCGTCAGCCTTGGCATTTAGGTCTACGCAATATTTTGCCAAAGCCGACTCTTTTTTGTCTTCGCTAGAAACTTGGTCATTAGTTACAGTGTCATCTTCAAATTCATTTGAGCCTATGACTGGCCGCGCTTCGCCAAATGAAGGGTCTTTGGCTACGCCGTGCGCAATGAAATTTACTGCATCATATCGAGTCATATCTTGCTCTTGGAGAAAATAGGCTGCATTAGATTCTCTTTCGGCAAAGATAGCGACAAGTACATTAGCACCAGTTACTTCCTTCCGACCAGACGATTGCACATGGATTGCCGCCCGCTGGATGACGCGCTGAAAAGCTGCGGTCGGTACAGCTTCTGAACCTTCGATCTCAGCGATAAGATTGCTGAGGTCATTATCAATGAATTCAATAAGATTCGATCGCAGTTGGCTCAAATCCACATCACAGGCGTTCAACACTTTTTCAGCATCCGGTTCATCGATCAACGAAAGCAAAAGGTGCTCAAGCGTAGCGAATTCATGCGATCTAGCGTTCGCCAAAGCGAGCGCGGAATGAATTGCGTTTTCCAGGCTTGTCGAAAATGAAGGCACTTGCGAGCGCTCCTTATCTGATATGGGCTACTCGCCCGTTTCATTATTTGATGTGGGCTACTTGCCCGTTTCACTATTAGATTGTGGTCGAAGTTTCCCACTCTTCAAGTCCTTTTTGCGAAAATTATGCCAAGTTGCATAAAATTTTCGAAGTTGTTATGTAATGTTTATCAAAAATTGTCTTTTCTACTCCGAATTTCGGCAAAAACTTGTGTTTCGGATGCATTTTGCAGTTTGAGGTTTTTGCGAATATTCTCGCTTTTTGGTCTGAGAAAGGGGTTTGTCTCCAGTTCTTCCAGCAAAACCGAAGGAACCGTAGGGGCACCTTTAGCCCTTAAATTCGTTATCGTCTTAATCCGATTCTGCAGCTTTGCGTTCTGTGGCTCAATAGTGAGCGCGAAACGCCCGTTGGCAATAGTATATTCATGACCCGAACAAACTTTAGTTTCTGGATCAAGGTTGGCAAGTTTGCTTAAGCTTTCCCACATTTGCTCCGCGCTGCCCTCAAATAACCGCCCGCATCCCAACGCCATTAGGCTATCTGCCGTAAAAAGTAGCTTCGAATCTTCAAAATAAACCGCAATATGCCCAATCGTATGGCCAGAGACATCAAAAACCCTTCCGGTTTGGGTGCCAACACTTATACGATCGTTTTCAGAGACTTCGACATCCAAAGGAGGTAACCGGTTTTTATCTGCCAAGGCACCGATTACTCTAGCAGAGTGAACTGATAAGATTTCGTTTAATCCCTGAACGTGATCTAGGTGATGATGGGTAAGTATGATATCGCTGAGAATCCACCCTCTATCAGCAAGTGCTTTTATAATTGGTCGAGCCTCTGGGGCATCTACTAGTAGTGTCTTCCCACTCGCGTGGTCATGGGCAAGAAAAGCATAATTGTCGCTAAGACAGGGGACTGTAACTAACTCAAAGGGCATCGTAATCTAGACCTAAACTATTTTTCTTGCGATAGTGTGCCGGATCCAAGTGAACAGTGCAATGCATCTAGACGTACAAGACCTACGAAATTTTTATTACCGGCAACCTCTTGGGCGGTCTGTTCAGCGCGCGATCCGGCAAGAAGTTCGCAGGATATGGTCAGAAACGAGTGGACAAACTGTCGCAGGCTTTGGCTTTGCAATTCCTCTTTTAAGGCCATTTCTGGCGAAATCACGCCGTGTAATTGCACTCATGCCTGGGCCTCAAGGTGTTATGGCGTGGCCATGTTCTGAAGATAATGTGTCTGTTCTTTGCGACGAAGCAAACTGGCCTCTAGAAACTGGTCATGTGGATCGTTTAATAGTCTTGCACGGGTTGGAAACCAGTGATGATCAAGCCGCAGTGATGTCGGAAGCATTTCGTGTGTTAGGTCCTGGTGGGCGAGCACTCTTTATCGTTCCAAACCGTGTTGGTCTTTGGTCTCGTAGTGAACTGACTCCTATGGGTTACGGCAGACCCTACACCAGCAGCCAGCTTGAGACGCAGCTTAGGTTACAAGGGTTTTTGCCCGAAAAATCTTCTGCAGCCCTATACCAATTGCCTTCTTATAAAAAGCGATGGCAACGATTTAGTAGGGTACTTGAACAAGTTGGACGCACGTTGCCTTTTTTTGCAGGAGGGGTGCTGATCGTTGAAGCCAGCAAACGAGTGCATCCAATAATAGGCAGCAAAATTGAAAGTAAAGCAAAAGAGAGCTTGGGTGCTTTAAAGGGATTGACCAGTCCTAAGCCGAAACCGGTTTTAACAGAAGCAAACATATCTGATTAGATTTGAAATTGCATTTTGGATTTATGTTTTTTTGTAGTTATCTGTCGGCTTTTAATTGAGTCACAACGCGCATCAAATTTTACCACTGTAATAGCTTTAAGCAAAATGCGATGAATTAAATGTGTTGAGAGGTGTTGCGGGTGCGGAAATGCTCTGCTAAACCCACGGCGATTTTACCAGTTAAATCTGGTGATCAATTGAATGTATTTGCCATTTTGGCGTCAGGTCATATGGTGGAACTAATAGAAAGGGTGAATGTGTCCGAACCAGCCTCGATTTCTGCCGGCATAGCTGCACGGTATGCACGCGCTCTTTTTGAGCTCGCACAAGAGAAAGGCAGTCTGGATAAACTTGAGGGTAACCTGGAGGATCTCAACTTAGCTTTGGAAGAAAGCGAAGATCTTAGAACAGTTATTAATTCGCCCATTTACAACCGCGACCAGCAATCTGCAGCAATTCGCGGAGTTGCTGAAAAAATGAAGGTCTCGATCGAAATGAAAAACACTCTCGGTCTGATGGCGTCAAAGCGCCGACTTTTTGTGTTACCCGCCATGCTGCAGCAACTAAATGTCCTCATAGCAGAAGAGAAGAACGAGGTCAGTGCGGATGTGACGTCTGCAAAAGCCCTGACGAAAACGCAGTCGGCTAAGCTAGCAAAGGCCATTGCATCTTCCGTTGGGAAAAATGTTAAAATTAATGCGAATGTTGATGAAGAGCTTATCGGGGGCCTAACAGTAAAAGTGGGATCGAAAATGATTGATACATCAATTCGTTCTAAATTGAATTCACTTCAGAATGTAATGAAAGAGGTGGGATAAATGGGTATCCAAGCAGCCGAAATTTCCGCAATTCTAAAAAAACAAATCGAAGGCTTTGGTCAAGAAGCTGAAATTGCCGAAGTAGGGCGCGTTTTGTCCGTTGGTGACGGAATTGCTCGTGTTCATGGGCTTGATCAAGTGCAAGCGGGCGAAATGGTAGAATTCCCCGGCGGTATAAAGGGAATGGCGCTGAACCTTGAGATGGATAACGTAGGCGTTGTTATATTTGGCACGGACCGTGATATCACTGAGGGCGATGTAGTTAAGCGGACTAATTCCATCGTGGATGTTCCGGCGGGTGATGCCTTATTGGGCCGGGTTGTAGATGGACTCGGGAATCCAATAGATGGCAAAGGACCGATTGACGCTGCAGAGCGCCGTATAGCTGATGTTAAGGCACCCGGTATTATACCGCGTAAGTCTGTACATGAGCCTATGGCAACTGGTTTAAAATCCGTTGATGCCATGATCCCAATCGGTCGTGGCCAACGTGAATTGATTATTGGCGATCGTCAAACTGGTAAAACAGCGGTGGCTCTTGACACTATGCTCAATCAGAAAAGTTACAACGATGAAGCCGGCGAAGATGAAAGCAAAAAGCTTTATTGTGTATACGTGGCAGTTGGTCAAAAGCGCTCAACCGTTGCCCAGCTGGTGAAAAAGCTAGAAGAGTCTGGTGCTATGGAATATAGTGTAGTGGTCGCTGCAACAGCTTCCGATCCGGCACCAATGCAGTTTCTTGCACCTTACTCAGCAACGTCAATGGCAGAATATTTCCGTGATAACGGACGACATGCGTTAATCATTTACGATGATTTGTCAAAACAAGCGGTTTCATATCGTCAAATGTCTCTTCTATTGCGCCGTCCGCCCGGTCGCGAAGCATACCCAGGAGATGTTTTTTACCTTCACTCCCGTCTTTTGGAGCGTTCGGCTAAGTTGAATGAAGATAACGGAGCGGGTTCTTTAACGGCTCTACCGATAATTGAAACCCAAGGCGGTGATGTATCCGCGTTTATTCCGACAAATGTCATTTCGATCACTGATGGTCAGATTTTTCTGGAAACAGAACTCTTTTATCAGGGGATCCGTCCTGCTGTTAACACGGGCCTCTCGGTGTCACGCGTTGGGTCATCGGCACAAACTGACTCAATGAAATCGGTGGCTGGTCCGGTTAAACTGGAGCTTGCACAATATCGGGAGATGGCGGCATTTGCTCAGTTCGGCTCTGACCTCGATGCAGCAACGCAAGCCCTTCTAAACCGGGGCGCGCGTCTCACGGAACTGATGAAACAGCCACAGTACTCTCCACTTACAAACGCCGAAATCGTGTGCGTGATTTTTGCAGGTACGAATGGATATCTGGATAATGTAAATCTGAGCGATGTGGGACGCTATGAGGCAGGCTTAATTTCTCACCTACGTAACAATCATGTCGATTTACTTGCCTATATTACTACCGAAGATCCAAAAATTAAAGGCGAAGCGGAAGAAAAAATTCGCTCAGCTATCGATGCTTACGCAGCAGATTTCGCATAAGAGGAATACCCTATGCCAAGTCTGAAGGACTTAAAAAATAGGATTGAGAGTGTTAAGAACACTCGTAAGATCACTAAAGCAATGCAGATGGTCGCTGCTGCTAAGCTTCGGCGAGCCCAGGAAGCGGCAGAAGCCGGGCGCCCATACAGCGATCGTTTTAATAGTGTTATTGGATCACTAGCGGCATCTTTTGGGGATTCTGAAGGTGCACCAAAATTGCTTAGTGGTACGGGCAATGATGCGGTTCATTTACTCGTTGTAATGACTGCGGAACGTGGCCTTTGCGGCGGTTTTAATTCGAATATTTCTAAGCTTGCTCGACAGCATGGAAACGATCTGATTGCAGCAGGAAAAACGGTCAAAATCTTGACAGTCGGTAAAAAGGGTCGTGACGCTTTACGCCGAGACTTCGGAGACAAATTTATAGGACACGTTGATTTAACGCAAGTAAAGCGCGTTGGTTATCCAGATGCGCAATCAATTGCGCAGGATATTCTAGGACGCTTTGAGAATAACGAATTTGATGTCGCGACATTATTCTACTCAAAGTTCGAAAACGTGGTCAGCCAAGTCCCAAGTGCAAGACAGATTATTCCTGCGATTTACGAGGGTACGGATAGCGAAGATAACGGCACTTTCCATGTGTACGAACCGGACGAAGGGGCTATCCTGGCAAACTTACTGCCCCGTGGTGTTGCAACGCAAATTTTTTCAGCCTTGCTTGAAAATGGTGCATCTGAACAAGGTGCTCGGATGTCTGCTATGGATAACGCGACACGTAATGCAGGGGAAATGATCGATAAACTAACGATTGAGTTCAACCGTTCACGGCAGGCCGTTATCACGAATGAGCTCATAGAAATTATTTCAGGCGCGGAAGCCCTGTAGAGAAGCGGAGACGAATGATGGCAAATGCAAAAGGAAAAGTGACCCAGGTGATTGGCGCCGTTGTGGACGTACAGTTTGATGAAAACCTGCCGGAAATTCTTAACGCTCTGACCACAGATAACAATGGTAAGACTTTGGTATTGGAAGTAGCACAGCACCTTGGCGAAAACACAGTTCGGACCGTTGCTATGGATGCCTCTGAGGGCCTTGTGCGTGGTCAAGAGGTAACTGATACGGGCGCGCCCATAGCGGTTCCTGTAGGTAACGCCACCTTAGGCCGTATCTTGAACGTTGTTGGTGAGCCGGTTGATGAGCAAGGCCCAGTAAATGCAAAAGAAACTCGCGCGATCCATCAGAATGCGCCTGAGTTTGAAGACCAATCTACAGAAACAGAAATTCTTATTACCGGTATTAAGGTGATTGACCTCCTGGCTCCTTACACCAAGGGTGGTAAGATAGGTTTATTTGGGGGTGCGGGTGTCGGTAAAACAGTTTTGATTATGGAGTTGATCAATAACATCGCAAAAGTGCACTCAGGAGTATCGGTCTTTGCAGGCGTTGGTGAACGGACACGTGAAGGGAACGATTTGTATCACGAAATGATTGAGTCTGGCGTTATTGTCCCCGACAACCTTTCCGAATCAAAAATTTCTCTTGTTTACGGTCAGATGAATGAACCTCCCGGTGCCCGTATGCGGATAGCTCTGTCGGGGCTTACTCTGGCAGAACAGTTCCGTGACGAAACAGGCTCAGACGTTTTGTTTTTTGTCGATAACATTTTTCGATTTACGCAGGCTGGATCTGAAGTTTCAGCTCTCCTTGGCCGAATTCCTTCTGCTGTTGGATATCAACCAACACTTGCGACCGATATGGGTGCGATGCAGGAGCGTATAGCATCAACGAAATCAGGATCAATTACATCGGTGCAAGCGGTCTATGTTCCCGCCGATGACTTGACTGACCCAGCCCCCGCCACTTCGTTTGCGCACCTTGACGCGACAACAGTTTTGAGCCGAGCAATTTCAGAGATTGGGATTTACCCTGCGGTGGATCCGCTTGACTCAACATCGCGTCTTATGGACCCGGCAATCGTGGGCGAAGAGCACTATGGTGTGGCGCGAGACGTGCAGGGAATTCTCCAACGCTACAAATCTTTGCAGGATATTATTGCAATTCTGGGCATGGATGAACTTAGTGAAGAAGATAAGCTGACCGTTGCTCGTGCAAGGAAAATTCAGCGCTTCTTATCACAGCCTTTCGATGTTGCCAAAGTATTTACAGGATCCGATGGGGTTCAGGTCCCTCTCGATGAAACTATCGCTTCTTTTAAGGCTGTTGTGGCAGGCGAGTATGATCACCTTCCAGAGGGTGCTTTTTACATGGTAGGCGGTATCAGTGAAGTTATGGCTAAGGCTGAAAAGATGGCCGCAGACGCGGCTTAAGGGAGGTTCCAGGTGTCAGATACGGTGCAGTTTGATCTAGTTAGTCCGGAACGTTTGCTTGCGTCTGTTCAAGCTAATTCAGTTCAAATTCCAGGTTCAGAGGGTAATTTAACGGCCTTGCCTGGGCATATGCCACTCATCACAACGCTCCGCCCCGGCATTTTGACAATTAGCAGCAGTGAAGGTGATCAGCAGTTCCTTGTTACAGGTGGTTTTGCTGAAGTTGGGGAGATGGTGACTGTTCTGGCTGAAAAAGCAGTCCCTCGCGCGGACATAACTCAGGAAGAATATGATAACATGGTTGCAGATGCTGAAAGTTTCTACAATCAAGCGCAGGATAATTTTGTGAGCGAACCTGGTCCAGTTGATGAAGCAGCAAAAATGCTTTCTGATATGGTGGCAGTGGGCGGTGAGATCGGTCTTAACGCGTCTCGCTAACTTAACTACCTTAGATAAAATCAGTCTACACCACCCGATGATCAATCCTAAATTAACATTAAAATAAAAAGAGCAGCTATACAGCCGCTCTTTTGCACATTTTATGAATAGTTAGATTAGAATGTGAATTCAATGCCCACCACTGGGAATTCGGTTGAGTTTGTAGAAGCATTAACAGATGTTCCGCCATTCAGGGCATAAGATATATCTGCTTCCCATGCCGATAATTCATCCGTTGCATACGAGACTGACATTGCGCCGGCGGTATATGAAGCACTCGCGTCCCAGTCATTGGCATCGTCTACCGACTTTCTTGTGACTATATTCTTTTTAGCGCTTTGCCGCCATAGCAAGCCTAATCATAGCGCGTTCGGTCAAGGCTGAAGCTGGGGCTGATTGATCCGCAGACCGTAATGTTAGGTCGAGATCTGTAAGTACTTTAAGCGCTTGCTTTGCTTTATCGACGCCCCAAAGTTTCGCGTACCTCACCAGCCTGGCCCTTCGTAACCCATAAACTGGTGGGCGTAGTTTTGCTATGGCTGAACCAGCGCCGCCGGGATGAGTTGCTATTGTAAAAAGTGTTTTGAAATGCCGACTTGCCAGGATGCAGATCGTAACAGGTTGGATGCCCTGAGACAAAAGCCGCGCCATCACGGGCCCAATCTCGTCCGATAGGCCCTCCGAAACTTTATTTAAAATATCGTCAATCACAGCTTCATGCGAAAGCGGAGCACACAAATCAATTTCCTCAACTGTAAGGGGAGCCTGATCATTCAACTTAAACAATGATATCTTTTCTAACATTTGATGGAAATCGCCAGGATCAAGTATGCGCGACTGGGCCGCTAGTGCTTCAAATGTATCATTTAATACATTTTTGATCCCAATCTTATCGATGGCAGACTTAATGTCGTGTTTACTTGGTGGATCATTATAAATAGCTGACGCGTAGGTCTTATCGTGAGCTTCGAACAATTTTCGTAAAGACGAAGAAGTACGTAATTGCCCTGCAGTTATAACAAGCTGAGCATCGCCCTCCTCCCATTCTTCAAGCGCCACTTTTACTATTTTCGTTACACTATCTGCGGCCTCTTCTAGAAAGGCAACGCGTGGACCAGGGAAAAAACTTTTAGCTTTAATGGAATCAAGCAACAAGGTCGGATCTTTTTTTAACTCGATTGACGATATCCGAATGAGGCGCATTTCCTCTTCGCCATTGGACCCAACTATTGTTTTTATTATCTCTTGTCGCTTGAGCGCTATGCGCATCTGATCTGGTCCATATATCAGCAAACCGGCTCTGTTTTTTTCTGGTACATCCAAGAACGCGTTTACATTTCCCCCATTCAGCTTCACAATTTTCCCTTCTTAGTTTCTTTCCAGAGTTCGCTTAAAGGAACATGAAACATAATATTTTTGGTCGATTTGTTCTCTACTACCCTAATTAATTATTTGTGACAAATTGTATAAATTGCATGATAAGTAAATCTGCTCAACTTACCAATTTTTATGAGCAACACGATCGTTGGCCGGGTACTCCATGAAACATTAAACTGGGAAAAGCTTAAATGACCACATTGATGATCCGCCCCGGCACAACAATAACTTTTTTTGGCTTATTACCATCCAGTGATCGTCTTACAGCCTCCTCACTCAATGCTAGACGCTCAACATCTATATTGGGAAGATCCTTTGGGACGGTAATTTCCGCGCGCCTTTTACCGTTTACCTGTATGGGTAGAATGATTGATGTCTGAACAAGCATGCTTTCATCCGCAACCGGCCAAGGCGCATTGATTATTAACCCTTGACCACCTTGATGAGCCCATATCTCTTCAGCCACGTGGGGTGTCATGGGCGACATCAATTGTGCCAGAGTCATAATCGCCTTCCGTTGGGTCAACTTGCTGGCTTTGGACTTGGAAAGGTTGTTCGTAAATGTATAAAGTTTGGCGATCGCCGCATTGAAACCAAAGCTTTCAATTCCTAAAGTGACATCCCGGATTGTTTTGTGCATTTCTTGCATGAGTTCAAGGTCGTTTCCACTACCGGTGTTTTCCGGCAACTCTTTAATTTTGCTACAGATTGCCCAAACTCGGGCGATATGCTTATGAGCTGCCTCCGCGCCACTTGCGGTCCATTCAACATCACGCTCGGGCGGACTATCGGACAGAACGAACCAACGAGCTGTATCCGCACCGTATTGTGCAATGATCATCTCAGGGTCCACCACGTTATTCTTTGACTTTGACATTTTGGCTGAAGGCTCGATATTCACCTCGTTACCGCTATTCTTCAGGAAGGCTTTTCCATCTTTTAGTTCTACATCTTCAGGGTAATGGTATACGGCGCGG